>Ga0209972_10001655_pt1 | contig 19099 bp, 17 predicted proteins | sample NOAtaG_7_FD_187302 | JGI IMG/M metagenome (GOLD analysis project Ga0209972, IMG submission 187302) | Freshwater lake microbial communities from Lake Erie, under a cyanobacterial bloom - NOAA_Erie_Diel1S_2200h metaG (SPAdes) (version 2) | ecosystem: Environmental > Aquatic > Freshwater > Lake ... | reverse complement strand
TCGTCGGCCACTCCGCTCCGGGCTCGCTGCGCTCGCCCTCCGCTCCATGGCCGACGAACGTGTCCCTACCGTCAAAGTGTTACCCATGTGGTCGGAACGATCTGTTACCCATGTGCCCGGTCCAACACCTTTGGCCCCCTACGGCTCGATGACTCGCCACCTCCCCCGATCGGAATCGGGGGAGGATCTTGGAGCGGGCCATCGGCGGCGGGGCTGGTGGCTCGCGTGAGAGTGTACAGGGTTTCGGCGGTTGGTGTTGGCGGGGCGTGAGTTTCGCGCGGGTTTGGCGTCGGGCGCGGTCCCGGCATCGGCACGCGGCCGCGCCGGAGGGTCGGGCGGCCGGGGTCGGGGGGTCGGGCGGCCGGGGGCGGGGGTCGGGGGTCGGGGGTCGGCGGGGGCAGGGGGCGGGGGGCGGAACGGGGCGGTCTTCCCCACGGAGCGGGCGGCCTTCCCGGCCGGGGGAATGCTCCTCAGGCCCGCCCGGGAGCTCTTCCCGGGCGCTCTTGAGCTCTTCAGGAGCGCTCCTGAGCTCTTCCCGGGCGCTCCTGAGCTCTTCAGGAGCGCTCCTGAGCTCTTCCCTGGCGCTCCTGAGCCCTTCAGGAGCGCTCCTGAACTCCTCCCGGGCGCTCCTGAGCTCTTCAGGAGCGCTCCTGAAGAGTTTTCTTTTTGAGCGGAGCCTCGGTCCGCGCCGCCGAAACGCCAAAAATAACCGATTCTGACCCAAAATCGGCGGGTGAGGACCGGAACTCAAGAACGAAATACGAACCCGGAGAGGCCATGTTTGCACAAACAGGGCCGGAGCACGGGCCGTCTCCGAGTGGCTCCCCGCCATCACGACCCGTCACCACACCACCCCACACGCCCACCCAACCCAAAGCCCTCCGCGCCCTCCATTTGACCACTTGAAAATTTGAACTTTGACCATTTTCCTGCCCCGCTCACTTCGGCGTCGTCCGCAGCGTCTTCCAGCCCGGCTCGCCGCGCAGCGTCTCGAACCGCTCGGCCATCGCCCGCACGATCCGACCCTCGCGCACCTGGTACTCCGGCCCCAGGCTCGCCCGGATCGCGATCGGTTGCCTGCCATCCGGGCCGGCCTCGCCCGTCGGCCAGACCTCCAGCACGCCCTGCCGGCCTTCCACCATCAGCACCTCGTACCGCCGACGTTCGCCCACGAGCCCCACCCGTCCCGGCGAAGGCGGCCCGCCGAGCGACCCCAACGCTGCGCTCGGGTTGCCCATTCCCGCGGGCACGCCCGTTTCCTCAAGGGTCAGAATCGCCACCTCACCCTCGGAAATGCCCCATTCCACCGCCGCGGCCACGTCGTCCCACTCGGCCATCACCACCGCTTCCGATGGCCCGGTGCCCGGCACCGTGCTGCACCCGGCCGCGACCATCACGCCCATCAGCGCCCCCACCATCGCCGCGCCCAGCACCGCCCGCACCCGGCACCATGCCCATGTTCCGAGCCTGCGGGGCCGATGCTCCATCGCCGCCGCCCGGCCCGGCGGAACCGCACCCGCACACGTTCCGAATACCATCGGTGAAGATCCGTGGTTTTCCGGCCGATGGATTCTGGGGCTCGGCCCGGCACCCGCTCGGGCCGTAGGATATTGACGAGAATCGCAGCAGCCCGGCGACAGCCTCGCCGGGCCGGACAGGATGGGGCGTGGGGTTGCCGAGGTCTTCGGGCCCGGCATTGGAGGTTGGCCGCTGGTGGACGTTGTCATTGTGGTTCCGCCTGGCATCGAGCGCGTGAGCGTGCTCGGTGCTGCCGATCGTAACGCGAAAATGATCCGTGAGGTTCTCGGCGTTCGGGTCACGCTCCGGGATGAGCAGATCCGCATGTCCGGCGAGGCCCACGCGCTGGCCGCCGCGCGCCGCGTGTTCGAGGCCCTGATCGCCGATGCCCGCCAGAACGCCGGTGCGACGTACTCCACCCGCCGCGCCCTGCTGGAACTGCTCGGCCAGGCGATGCACGAGGCCAGCAGCGCCCCGATCGATCACGCCGATCCGGATCTGGCGATGCAGGCCGACGACATCCGGCGGGGGACGGGGGGCCAGGCGCGGTCGGGCCGCGCGCCGCACAGCGAAGATGACCCCGGCACCGGCCCGCTCTGGGGCGACACGCTCAACGTCTACGTCGCCGGCAAGCCCATCCGCGGCCGCACGCCCAATCAGCAGGTCTACCTCGACGCCATCCGCGATCACGATGTGGTCTTCGGCATCGGCCCCGCGGGCACGGGCAAGACCTACCTCGCCGTCGCCGCGGCCGTGCACATGCTCAAGGCGGGCATGGTCCGCAAGGTCGTCCTGGCCCGCCCCGCGGTCGAAGCGGGCGAGAAACTCGGCTTCCTCCCCGGCGACCTGGCCCAGAAGGTCAACCCGTATCTCCGCCCGCTGTTCGATGCCCTCAACGACATGATGGACTTCTCCACGCTCAAGCGCTTCATGATGAGCGACGTGGTCGAGGTCTGTCCCCTGGCGTACATGCGCGGCCGAACGCTCAACCGCTCGGTCATCATCCTCGATGAGGCCCAGAACACCACCCGCGGCCAGATGAAGATGTTCCTGACGCGAATGGGACAGGGCTCGCGCCTGATCATCACCGGCGACACGACGCAGATCGACCTGCCCGACCCGCGCGAGAGCGGCCTGATCGACGCCGCCCGAACGCTCCGACGCGTGCCGGGCATCGCCATGGTCACCTTCGGCGAGAGCGACATCGTCCGCCACCACATGCTCCAGAGCATCGTCGAGGCGTACGCCCAGAGCGAGCAGGCCCGCGAGGCCGCGCGATCCGGCCGCCCGCCGCGCCCCCCTCTCCCGACCCGCCCGCCGCACAGCAACGACCCCGGACCCGAGCCCGACATCTCCACTCCGGCGGACCTCTCACGCCAGCCGGAGCACTCGTAAGTGAGCCCGCAACCCGGCCAACCCGGCACCGGCCCCGCCCAAGGCGTCAGCGCCCGCGCCGCAGGTCCGCGCACGCGGCTCTCGGGTGTGCAGGCGGGCGTTCGCGAGGGGCTGATGTCCTGGTTCGTCATCACGCCCACGCGCGGCATGAACTTCCTGCTCATCCCCGCGCTGGCCGGCCTGCTGGCGATGCTCATGCTCTGGACCCGCGCCCAGCCGCTGCTGGCCCCGGGCATGCTCGCCCCCGAGTCGCGCCTGGTCCGCACCGCCTTCACCCGCATCGACGACGCCGCCACCGCCGTCGATCGCGACACCGCGGCCAAGCGCGCCCCGCGCGTGTACGTCTCCAACGAGGCGCTCTTCGATGAGATCATCACCTCGCTGACCAACCTCCCGCGCGTCGTCGCCGGGGCCGAGAGCCTCTCGCAACTCACCCCCGAATGGCGCGTCCCCTTCGCCATGACCGAGCCGCTCTTCCGCACGCTGCGCGAACGCACCGGCACCCCCGAGGGCATGGACCTCTGGCAGCGCCGCGTCACCCGCCTCGAGAGCGAACTCCGCCGCATGGCCATCGTCGACAGCGAGTCCAGCCTCGCCGAGCTGGCCGCGATCAACGAGCGCGTCGTCCTGGTCCGAGCCGACGCCGAGTCCCGCCCCGGAGCCCTCGGCCCGGCGGAACTCGAAGTCCGCAGCGCGTTCGTCTTCAACGCCGCGGCCCCCGAGGCCGTGCAGGCCCTCCGCAACGCCGCGGCGACCAGCGGCTTCTCCGGCGATCTTCTCGAGGTCGTCGCCGGCAGGCTCACCTACACCCCCGGCGAGCTTCTCGCCCCGCCCTCCCCAGCAACACCCGCCGCCGACACCGCACCATCATCGCCCACCGCCGCCGCGCCGCCCGCGCCCGCCGCAGCATCCGACCCCGCGACCGCCGCCGCGCCGCTGCGTCAGACCTACCGCTTCGACCCCGAGCGCACGCGCCAGCGCCAAGACGCCGAGGCCCGCGCCGTGCCCGATCGCACGATCCAATACCCCGCCGGCTACGTCATCTACGCCCGCGGCGAGGTGCTCACCGACGAGAAACTCGCGCTGGCGATGCACGAGCATCGCAACTTCCGCGCCAGCACCGGTGCCCTGCAATGGTGGCTCGAGGAAGCGGGCGTGCTGGGCATGGCCGTCCTCGCCGCGCTGGCGACGGTGATGTACACCGGCATCTTCGCCACGCCCACGCCCGGCGCGACCGGCTCCGGCGCTCCCGCGTCGCCCGGCTCATCGAGCCCCGGCGGCCTGCCCGCCGGCCCGGCGCCCGCAACGCCTCTGGGCGTCGGGGCCGCATCGCGAAGGCTCCAGGTCGCCGCCGTGCTTATCGCCGGCCTCTCCGCCTCCGCGCTCATCGCCGTCGTCGAGCCGCGGGCCGTGCTGGTCGCCATGACCGCCCCCATCGTCCTGAGCGTCATGATCCTGGCCATCGCCTTCGACCGGCGCATGGCCCTGGGCGTCGGCAGCCTCATGGCCCTGCTGGCGTGCATCTGCCTCTATCAGCCCGCCGCCACCAGCGCCGTGAGCATCGCCGGCCTTGCGTGCGCCGCGATGCGGCTGCGCGATGTTCACTCTCGCCGAGCGCCCATCAGCGCTGGCCTCTGGTCCGGACTTGGCACCTTCATCGCCATCGTCCTGCTCGGCAGCCTGCTGCGCCCCATCGCCGACGGCGCCATCCAGCAGACGGTCATCGACGCCGCCGTCGCCGCCGGCTTCTGCATCCTCGCCGGTGTCATCGTCCTGGCCTGCATCCCGCTCATCGAACGCATCTTCGGCATCACCACGGGCATGACCCTCGTCGAACTGCGCGACCCGCGGCACCCGCTGCTCCGCCAGCTCCAGCAGCGCGCCCCGGGCACCTACAACCACTCGCTCAACGTCGCCAGCCTCGCCGAGACCGCCGCCGACGCCATCGGCGCAGACCCGCTCCTTGCCTACGTCGGCGCGCTCTATCACGACGTCGGCAAACTCAACAAGCCCGAGTACTTCGTCGAGAACCAGACCCCCGGCATCAACCGCCACGAGAAACTCGCCCCCGCCACCAGCCTCCTGGTCATCGTCGGCCACGTGCGCGACGGCGCCGAACTCGCCCGCGAGTACAACCTCCCGGCCTCGCTCATCCACTTCATCGAGAGCCACCACGGCACCACGCTCGTCGAGTACTTCTACCACCGCGCCCGCAAGCAGGCCGAGGCCGCGGGCATCCGCTCGGGCGAACAACTCCCGCAGGAAATCGAGTACCGCTACCCCGGACCCAAGCCCGCCACGCGCGAGGCCGCGATCCTCATGATCTGCGATGCATCCGAAAGCGCCGCCCGCACGCTCACCGACCCCACCCCCATGAAACTCGAATCGCTCGTCCGCGCGATCGCGCACAAGCGACTCATGGACGGCCAGTTCGACGCCAGCGGCCTGACCCTCACCGACATCCACAAAATCGTCGACGCCGTCAGCCGAACCCTCGCGGCCATCAACCACCAGCGCCTGGCCTATCCCGAGCCCGACCGCCCCAAGCCCCCGCCCGCGCCGCCCGCAAACCCTGCGCTCACCGGCTCGCCGTCGGCCGCCAACTCCGGCCCCGCCCCGCAAACCGGCCCCCTGATCTCCACACCCGTCGGCTGATCCGGGCCTTTCGCCCTCCCACCGCCGCGGGGGCCCTTGCATGTTTCCGCAAACACAGTACACTCTCAACGTCCGGTCGTTCTGACCGGTCGGCTGGTGTCGGCACATCTCGGCGTTGTTCCTCGATGGTCCGCCCCGCGTCAAGGGCCGGCCACCGCGGGCGTTCGGCTTCGTGCGGCGTCTCCGCCGCACGAAGCCGATCCAAAGCGCCGTCCTGTTCCGCCGCCTCCGGGTCTCTGTGGGTCTCGCCGGGCTCTCAACTCGGCGGGTGCTTCCGGGGTGGGTGTGGTGGAGGGCGGGTGTGGTGGAGGGCGGGGGCAACTCGGGGGTGGGCAGACGCCGGCCATCGCCGGGCGGCGGTCCGAGCATGCTCGGCCGCCGCAACGATGATCGCCGTGCATTCAAGATCACCACGCCGCCGCTACGCCCGAATCGCATCCGGCGCTCCGCTCCGTCGTCATTACGCATCGGATGGAGCCACAAGAAAATTACGGGTTGATTTCTGCCGTCATTGAGTTAGGATATTGCGGCTCCGCTGGCGTTACGCGTTCCGATCGCGTCCACCGGTGGCTAATTGCAACCCGGGCCCGAGGTGTCGTGATGGCCGATCAAATGACCAAGTCCGCTCCCGAGCACTCGCCGCTGAAGCAGAAGCTCATCGCCCTGCTCATCTCGGCCGTTCTGCTGGGCTTAGGCGGGATGATGATCTACGCGCCCTCCGCGAGCATCGCGCCAACCGAGGACTCAACTCGACGAACGTCCCTCATCATCAAGGTCATGGACCTGATCTGGTCGATGCCCACGGGGATCATTCTGGCACTGCTAGGCCTCATGCTGCTGATCGGCATCTTCACGAAGAAGGAAGAGATCGCCTCGGCCCAGAGCGCGGAGAGCAAGGCCAACTGACAGCGCTGCGAGCGGAGTCGGAAACGGGCACCCGCACCGCCTCCCCTTCGCTTCCCACCTCTTCGCGACTTGGCGCGATCGTGCCATCCGCACGCCGTCACTTCCCCCGCACACGCAGTTCGCACGCCGTCCCAAAGTGCGAGCAGATCGGATGCTCCGCGCACACCCCGCCCGCCGGTCTGGCCTTGCACGCGCGCCGCCCGTGGAAAATGATCTGATGCCCCGCGCTGCACCACTTCTCCCGCGGCAGCAGCGCCATGAGCACCTTCTCCGTCTGCGCCACCGTCGCGCCCTTGCTCACCAGCCCCAACCGCTGGGCCAGCCGATGCACATGCGTATCGACCACGAACCCGACATTGATCCCGAACGCGTTGCCCAGCACCACCCCCGCCGTCTTGCGCGCCACGCCGCGGAGCGTCAGCAACTCGTCCATGGTCCGCGGCACCTCGCCCCCGAACCGCTCCACCACGTCCCTCATCGCCGCGACGATCGACTTGGCCTTGTTGCGATACAGCCCGATCGTCCTGATGTACGGCTCGATCTGCTCCGGCGTCGCCGACGCGTACGCCGCGGGCGTGGGAAACGCCTCGAACAGCGCCGGCGTCGCCTTGTTCACGCTCACATCCGTCGCCTGCGCCGACAGAATCGTCGCGATCAGCAACTCGTGCGGCGACCGATACACCAACTCGCAATGCGCATCGGGATAATGCTCCTCCAGCGCCGCCAGCACCTTCAGCGCACGCTCACGCCGGGCCTTGGTCACCCGCGGCAACTCCAGACCGACATCATCCGCCCCGCCATCATCCCGCCCCGCCGCCGCCTCAGCGGCGCGCTCAACTCCGGCCTTCCCGGCGCTCTTCGCCCCTTTGCCGCGTCGTGCCGCGCTCACGCGACACCATCTGCGCGTCCGCGTGCCGCGCCCTTGCCGCTGCGGTCGGTCCAGAGCGAGAGCACCAGGCTCAGCGCCACTCCGCCGGCGATGACCGACAGCGCCGTCGATGCCCGCGGGTGGTCCGCGTCGAAGGCGCTCTTGTGCTGCAACGCGGCCTCGTTGTTGCCCGCCTGCGCCGCGTCATAGTGCAGCCGCAGCGCCTTCTGCATCCCCGGCGTAAGCATGAAGAAGTACCAGCAGAACACGCACAGCGTGATCGCGAAAATCGCCACCCGCGCCCCGACCAGCATCGACCGTCCCCGTCGCAGCGTCAGGATCGCGATGATCCCCAGCGTCAGGATCGCCAGCGTCGCGCACACAAACTGCACGACATCCGCCGCGAAAAACACCCGCTGGGCAAACATCCCGCCGACCAGGATCGCGTGGTCGCCCGTGTACTTCGCGAAGCTCGGCAGCACCGGCCCGATCTCCCGCGCCAGCGGAAAGATCATCGCCGCCGACGCTCCGGCCACCAGCAGCGCCCCGAGCCAGATCCCCAGCGCCGCCGAGTGCACCGCACGACAAATCTGCCAGAGTCGCTCCATGAGCAAGCGTACGTCGGCACACCGCCCGCACAAACCCGACATCGGCGTGGGACCGGGCAGCCCAGGGGTCAAGTGGGGCAAGCACCCCCGACCACCCAGTCCCTTTCGCCGAGCGTCATCCGACCCAGCACCTCACGGCGTCTGGCACCCGGCGAAGAACAGCGCAAAGAACGCCTGGAAGTCGCCGTTGTCCACCGCGCCGTCCGGACCGCCGCCCTCGGCGATCGTCAGGCCATCGGTGTTGGCGATATCCGCCGCGTTGCAGGCCGTGCCACCGCCGCCGCCAGATCCGCCCTCGATGAACTCCAGAGCGCCGATGTCCACCACCGCGCCGGGCCCGACGCCCGTGTCCGCCGCGGGCGCATCAATGCGGCGGAGCAGACCGGCCGCGTCGAGCAACTCCGTCACCTGCAGCGCGCCGCTGTCGCCCGCGTCGATCGCCGGCGAGTCCGGCCCGAGGCGATAGTCCCCGCCGAGCGGCGCGACAAACCCCGGCGGAACATCGCGCACCGCAACACCGGGATAGATCCCGCCGTTGATGATGTTGTAACGCAGTTCCGCCGTGGCCGGCTCCAGCGGCGGGAGATAGTCCGCGTCCCTGTTCTCCGCGATGATCGTGTTGGCCACCCGGAATCGGCCCTCGTTGGCCAGCAGCATCCGAAGTCCGATCCCGTTGCCCGCGAGCGTCGCGTTGACGACCTCCGCTTCCACCGTCGCCACGCCCTCCTCGGGCTGATTCGGCGCGATCACGTCGAGCGCAACTCGCTCGACCGCCGAGATCAGCACGTTGCTCAGCCTCGCCGTTGCGCTGCTGCTGAGCGTCACCGTCAGGCCGGACCACACCATGTTGCTGAGCGTGATCCGATCCGCTCGCAGCCGCGAGCCGTTGCTGCCGACCAGCCCGACACCCGTCTGCCCGCCGCTGGCCCGAACATCGCGGACCGTCACCGATGAGCCCTCATCCGCGAATCCGAACACCGATCCATCGGGCATCTGATCGGTCGTGATGTTCTCGACCGACATGCTGCTCCCGGTGAACAGCACCCCCTCGACCGCATTCGTCGACACCGCACGGAACGTCGAGCCCGCAACCGTCACCGCCGCACCATTGCGGCCAGCGATGAACACCCCGCCCCGACCATCAACGAGCAGACCCTCATTCTCGAACACGCTCGCGGTCACCGAGCATTGCGCCGCCGCATCCTGGAGCGTGAAGTACACCGAACCGAACAGCCGCTCGTTGTTCCGGAAGATGCTCCCACTGACCGTGATCGGCCACCGGCCCCGCGGCGGAGAGGCCAGCACCATCAGCGTCTGTGAGTTCTGCTCGAACGTCGTCCCGCTGATCACCGCCGGGCCCGCTCCCAGCGCCACGATGCCGTACCTCCCCGCACCATCGAACAGCGAGTTGAACCGCACCGTCGAACCACGCATCACCAGCGAACCCGGCGCACCCTCCCAGCACCCCGCGATCGCCGCGCCGACCTCGCCCGCCGTGTTGCCGCTGAACTCGCTGTCGTCGATCGTCACCACCGAGCCGCTCTCGTAGAACAACCCGCCGCCCAGCGTCGCGTTGTTCTGCGTCAGGCGCACATTCCGCAGCCCCGCAACGCTCGAGACCACACGCACCCCTCCGCCGAACCGCGGCTCGCCGAACTCCCAGCACGCCGAGTCCACCCGCGTGCCAAGTCCGTTGCGAATCTCCAGCCCCCTGATCTCGACCCCCGCCCCACTCGCATCGGCGATCGTCAGCACCGACGCGTTCAGACCGAAACCGTCGAGCACCACCGCTCCCGGCGACTCCCCCGGCCCGATGTCGCCCGCCAGCACGATCGACTTCCCTTCGATCCGCACCGCCTCGTTGTAGATCCCCGGCGCGATCAGCACCGTGTCGCCCGCCACGGCCGCATCCACCGCCGACTGGACCGTCGCAAACTCCGTCGGCACCCGCAGCGTCGACGCCGACGCCGCGCACGCTCCCGCCGCCAACATCAATGCCGCCGCCATCACGCCGAAACCGACCGCCGTCTCGTGCCTCTGACGCCTCTTGTTCTGCTCCCGGGCTGTGCCCTGCTCGAGAACCCCGACGCTCAGAAACACCCAAGCCCGAATTCTCTGAGAGAGCTATTCTCCGAGAGAATTGACTTGTCATGGAAAATGCCGTATCTTCGACTCTGTGCCTCCACTTGAGACCCATTCCGACCAAGACCCTATCAATTCCCACACGGGTGACGCTCACTCGACCACTCGGGTTCAGAAACCCGCCGCGCGCAAGGGAAGCCCTCCGCCCCCACTGTTCATCCCCGACGTTCAGGCCCACATCAATTCCGTCGCCGAGCGCCTTCGCGAGGCTCTCCGCGTCGCGCTCGAGCACGCGATGCCCGGGCCACGCCGCATGTCCGACCTCTCCGGAACACTCGGGTTGGACAAGTCCCTCGCCAGCCGCGTCAACCGCGCCGCTCTGGCCGCCACACCGATCGAAGCCCTCGCCCTCGGCCCCGGCGCGGCGGGGTACCGGCTGCTCCTTGAACGCCTGATCGACCGCCACGGATCATCCGCGGAATTCCAACGCCTGGCCGTCGCGATCGATGCGCTCGAAGACGCGTACGCGAACTTCCCGGGCGGCCGTCACGGCTTCGACGCCGCGCTGCTGGCCTGGTTTCCCGTCAGCAGACAAAAGGCCGAAAGACGCGCTCGCCAGCAGATCTTCAACGCCACGCTCGTGCTCATGGGGCTCGAGGTCGAACTGACGTACTACGTCTACGTCTACGCCCCCTCGCGTGCCGATCCGACCGCGGCGGACCTGATCCTCGTTCAGCACCACCGAAACGTGCGGCGGGCACGCCTGGGCGGGCGCGCGATCATCTCCGGCCTGCCCAGCATCCATGCCAACGACCCGATGTCACCGCTGACCGATGACGCCATCCGCATGGAAACGCTCGATGGCAGACCGCTTCGCAGCGACGCCTCGATCGCAATGGTCACCGACCTGTGCTCTCCGCCCGATGCCCCGCTGATGGTCATGGAGCGCGGCAACACATCGCTCTTTGTCGCCCCGGGGACGCTCCCCGCACTCGGCGAGAAGCTCACCGCCACGGTCGGCGTGGTCGGCCGGAACATGCTGCCGCGCTGGGCCGGAACCGATCCCGGCGCCGAGACCCACCTCTCAAACTTCGTGACGATGCGCAAGCCCGTGAAGTTGCTCGTCCTGGATGTGCTCGTCGACGAGCGATTGAACCTGGGCGAGCCGCGCCTGACCGTCAGCGCCGCCAGCGCGGGTCCGCACGCAAGGTCACCCGATGATGACGACCTGGCCGAGATGCCGCAGGCGCTCGAGTTCCAGCCCGTGGGCGTGCTGCGCAGCAGCGACCTGTCGCGCCTGGCGTTCAAGAACTTCGACGGCATTCCCGCCATCGCCGCACGCGCGGTCGCCGCGACCAGCGGACCGTCGCAGATGCTCCGCGCGCATCGATTGACCGTCGAGTATCCGATCCCCCACGCGCGGCACACGATGTGGCTTGCGCTCCCGCCGGCACCACCGGATCAGCGCTCGTAGCGCCGCACCTTGGGCAGGAAGAACACCGCCGACGTTGAACTGGTCGTGAACGTCAGGTACCGCGGACGCTCGATCGTCGGCTGCTCGGGCTGTTCCCATTGAGCGGTGGCGAGCATCGGCCCCGGCGGCACGGCCCCCATGCGACCATCGCCGCGGACATACTCGGGCAGATCACGCGGATCGACACCCGCCATCGCCGCCGATGTTCCGCCGGGCAGGAACACCGTTGAAGCAGAGGCCCGCGATGCAGATACGCGGAGGCTCTCGCCGCCGGCTCGCTCGGGCACGCCGGCGCATCCGCCGAGCACCGACGCGAGCGCGACCATGGAAGCAAGAGCCGCACCGGCCGAGATCTTCAGTGTCTGAGTCACGATCGCTCACTCCCGCCCGCACCGCGGGCACTTCCGGACGAGGCCCGAGAACTCCGAGCGCACGCCTACATAAGTCCGGTACAAACCGCGTGCCCGCGGCTGGGAGGCGTGCTTGGGGCGGAAAACCGGGCGATCACGCTTCGATCGGCAGCGAACATGCGGGCTTGTGCTGCGGATCGCCGATCCCGGTCGTTGGGGCGGGCACATCTCTGTTGCCCGGGGGCAACACCACCCCGGGGCGCGGTGTGCAGACACATCAGCAAAATTCTCTCATCAAGCGCGAACGCACACGACGCGGCGAGCGTAACAACGCTGTCTTCACGATACTCTCCTCCAGCGACTGACCCCCAGCACGAGTTGGGGGTCTTTCGTTTTTGGGCAGAGAAGATCGGACGCTCACACAAAACAGACTGCGAGTCTGTTTCTGATCGAGCAAAAAAACACCGGCCCGGGACGAGCCCGGGCCGGTGAGAAGAATCAGGTTGTCAGCGAATCCGCAGGGCGGATTAGCGACGACGACGGCCGGCGACCAGGCCACCGAGGCCCAGCAGAGCGGCGGCGCCGGGGGTCGGAACCCAGGTGTACTCGATGGTCCACTCAGCGCCAGCGTCGGTGCCAGCCTGGAAGATCAGGTTGCCACCACCCGAGCCGCCCGAGGAGCCCATGCCGGTGATGCTGACGCCAGCGACGTTCCCGCCACCGATGTAGGCAGCGAAGCCGGCGAGGACGGTCTGCGAGAGGGGGAGGGACGAAGCGTTCAGCGTACCCGAGGAGAAGCCCGAGGTGCCGCCGAAGTCCTGCGTGCCGTCGAAGGCCGCGAGGCTCTGCGTGCCGGTGGCGACGGGGATCGTCGCGAGGCTGATGCCGGCGGGAGCGGAGACGATGACGGTGGCCGAGACGTTGTAGTTCACGTCGGCGGGGGTCACGTCGAGGTTCTCGGCGTTGACGAAGCCGCGGGCCTTGCCCGTGACGGTCAGCTTGACGCTGACGAGGTCAGCAGCCGTGACGCCGAAGGCGGCCGGATCCCACTGGGGGATGTTGGCGATGGGGGCGCCGACGAAGTTGGTGCTCGACAGGGGGTAGGAACCCGAGTACGAGACGGTACCGGCCTGGGCCGCACCGGCGACAGCGAGCAGAGCAGCAGCAGCAATCACATTCTTCATTCTTGAACTCTCCAGCATGTGGATCGATTTAGAGGGATGCAAAGTTGAGCACGACGCCCAATATCTCCGGTTCTCCGGCCGGGACGCGCAAAAGTACCATTATGGAAGACGGGAGGCAACAAAAACAGTGTCCGCTCAAGGTGAATTCCGGATACTTTGAGAATCCTGAACGATCCACCCCCCTTGTCTAGAGGGGATGCACATCGCCGTCGTTCCCCCAGAGGGTCACAACGCTCAAAAACAAACCGACAGTCGGTTTAATTTACGGCACGGGCTGGGAGCCGTCCGGCACATCGGCGAACTCTGACGGCTCGCCCCAGGCCAACACGGCCCACCCGGCGCGGGAGCCGGTGGGCGCGGCCTGATTCGGCTCGATGCGGATCACGCCCGTCGCCAAGCCGACCTGGTGCCAAATGGGCTGCGAGCGGGCCGGGGCGTAGGCCCTGGCATCGATGCGCCAGTAGTTGGGCTCGACGGCGATGCAGGCTTCCAGACGGTGGAGCTCGACATCGCTCAGGCCGGTCACGCGGGTCAGTTCGCGGAGGTCGGCCTGCTTGATGCGGCCGCGTTGACGGGCGGCCAGGACATCGTTGGCGAAGGCGTTGCCGTCGGCGTCGGGCTTGATGGCGCGGGGGAGGGCGGCCAGGACGTTGAGCGGCGCGGTCTGGATGCTCACGCGGCCCGGGCCGCGGGTGCGGAAGCGGGTGTTGCCCTCCGCGGCGAGCAGGTCCGCGGCGGCATTGAGCACGACGGCGGGGGCGGGGTCGCTGGGTGAGTTGTCGAACTTCAGTTCGCCCTGCGCATCGGTGAAGCGGACCTCGATGCGCGTGCCGTCGTTGAAGGTCAGGTCGAAGCCGAGTTGCCCGGTGGCAGGATCGATGTCGGGATTGCGGCGGAAGGTCGTGGTCCAGAACTCGATGAGTTCACGCAGGCCGGCCTGCATGTGGTGAACCTCGTACCCGTTGATCTGGCGGCTGGTCGCGAGGCGGTTGAGGCTCTGGCGCTGGAGGGCGATGCTCAGGGCGATCGACGCGACGAGCAGGACGAGCATGACCAGCGGGAGCGCGAAGCCGCGTGAGCGGGCAGCGCGAGCCGCGGCCGCCGCGCGGGATGCGGCATGGAATGCGGCATGTGGGGCGCGGCGCATCACTTGGCGCCTCCGGTCCCGGAACTGCCGGTGCCGGGCGGGGTCCGTCGGCGGTTGGTCGCGCCGGTTCGGCCACCGGTGCCGGTGGCGGGGGCAGCCCCGGCGGCGTCAGGATCGCCGCTCACGCCGGCGGCAGAGAGCGGGGCCGGCTCGGGATCTTCCGCGGCGGTGGTCCACTGCATTTCGAACATCCAGCGGTGCTCGCGTCCGTTGAGCGTGCGGACGGTCATTTCGCAGTACGCGGGCAGCTCATCAGCCTGCGTGGCGGAGATGGCATCCTTGAGTTCGCGCTGCTTGCTTTCGGCGTTGGTCTTGAGGAATCGCCAGCTCACGCCGGCGATGCGCGAAGCGACGGTGATGCGCTTGATCGGCGTTCTGCTGATGCCCTCTCCCGGTCGGGTGCCTCCGGGGTAGATCACCCAGTCGATGTCGTAGCCGATGACGGGGGAGCCATCGGGGTTGCGGGGCATGGAGGGGTCGAAGGCCACGCGGGTGTCGCGCTGCCACGCCGAGGCGCCGCCCTCGCGCGCGGTGTGCGGGCGGACTTCGAACGCGCCGCGCACGATGCCCTGTGCATCGGGCGTGCCATCGGGGTTGGCGGCACGAATCGGGGGCTCGGCGACGACGATCTCGAGACGTTGGCCGCCCTCGGGCGTGGGCTCGAGGATGATGCGGGGTTGTCGGGCCGCATTTTCCTTGGTGCCGAGAGCGGACTCGTCGCCGGCGGTGCCGGACGGTTGGCCATCGGCGTTGATGCCGCCGGCGGTTGGAGCGGTGCCGGTGTTGGCCGCGGCCGCGGCGGCGGAGACTTCGGCACCGGACATGGTGCGCGCGCCGGAAGCAGACCCTGGCGATGCGCCGGGTGTGCCGGGCCGAGCGGAGCCGGCGGGGGTGCCGTCGGCGTTGAAGGAGCCGACGGGATTGGCGGCGCTCGGGGCGGGGCGGGTGTTCCGCTGGCGGTCGGCCATGACCAGGGTGCGCATGGCGCGCTGGACGGTCGAGTGGAGGCGGGCGAGTTCCTGCGTTTCTTCGTAGTGTGCCGCGGCGTTGCGCTCGGTGACCCGCATGCCGGAGAACATCGCGACGCATGCGATGAGGACGATCCCGCCGAGCATGGCGGCGAGCGAGACCTCAAGGAGCGTGAATCCGCGGCGATGGGCGAGCATGGGGCGGCTTGCGAGCGGGGGAAGCGTGGGCGGGCAGGAGGACGAGAGCGCGGAGATCGGTGATCGCGGCGACTGCGGAGTTACTTTGGCGCGCCCGGCGGCGGGCGCGGGCCGGGGGCGGTTGGGGCACCGGGAAGGCCGGGGTTCATGCCGCCGGACATGAGGCGTTGCATGAGTTTCATGGACCGCGCCTGATCGCTGAGTATCCACGCGGCGCTGTCGGGGTTGCGAGACAGGAGCGCCAGCGGGCTGTGCACGCGGCGGAGTTCGGCCAGTTGCTCACCGGAGATCGCGCCGCCTGCGCCATCGGGTCGGCCCTCGTTGACGCGGATGACGAGCAGACGGAGCGTGTCGGCGGCGCTGCGCCCGCCGCCTTCGCGCGGGGGGTCCATGACCGAATCTGACGGGGCATCGATCTCGATCGGGAGTTCTTCGATCTCCCAGGTGTAGAAGAACCGGCCGTCGTCGTAGTACCGGTTGAGGCCCTTGAAGGTCTCCTCGTCATCGAGGTACTGGAGCATGAGGCGATTGGCCACCTCGTACGCGCCGAGGCGGCGCTGGTGCATCGTGTTCGAGCGGTGGATGAAGCTCTGCACGCTGGTGATCGTCATGGCGATCATGGCCAGGAGGAAGCTGGCGAGAAGCACTTCGAGCAGGACCGAGCCGCGGCGGCGTGCGGAGCGAGGCCCGCCGCGTGATGGCGGGGTCGGGTCTCGGCGCATCGCTGGACGGGCGTTCTTCACCGTTGGTACTCGACGGGCGATGCGGGAGAGCTCGGGCGTGCGGATTGGCCGAGTGCCCCAGAGCGTGTCCGGCGGCGTGTGCTCACTGAGCGGGGTTGTTCATGGTCCACAGGTCGAGGTCATCGGCGGTGCCGAACTGACGATCGGGGCCGGCGCTGATGAGGTCGTAACTGCGCTCGGGGTCGGACGAGGAGCCGGGGTAGCGATAGACGAAGGCGTTGCGCCACTCGTCCTTGGGCTCTTCCTGCAGGTAGCGGTTTGCGCCGGTGAACAGGGGCTGGAGGGTGTCGGGGTAGACGCCGTTGCGGCCGTTGAACTCCAGCAGGGCGTTCTTGATCTGGGTCATTTTGACCTTGGTCGCGTCGATGCGTGCGGTCTCAAGCCGGCCGCGGAGTGCGACGATGGTGACGCTGGCGAGGATGCCCATGATGAGGACGACGAGCATGATTTCGAGCAGCGAGAAGCCGCGGCGGGCGACGCTGAGCGGAGCCGACGAGGCGGCCATCGGACGGTGGGGCTTGCGGGATGCGGTGGCGGTCATGTGAACCTCGGGTACGGGGCGGGAACTGGACACGGATGGTGTACCGCGGCGGCATCGGCGAGGTTGCCGAACTTGCGCGCTGTTGCGAAACTGTAGGGTGTATCGGACGATTGGCCGGGGGGCTTTGGAGGAGGCGGGGGGAGTCGCGCGGTGAAGAGGGGGCATCGTGGACGCCGGCTCTGAGGCTTTGCGAAGAGCCGGATGTGCGGGGGGAGCGGGCGAGGGAGATCGGGCGCGGGGGTGTTGATCGGAGGCGAGCGATCCGGATCTTCGTCGGGGACTCCTCAGATCCGGCGTCTGGGGGCAGAACGCTTGTCGCGTCAGGCGGGGATGCCCAGCACGGTGGCGATGAGTTCTCGCTGCGATGAACCGAGCATTCGTCGGCAATGGTGATCGGGATCGCCCTGCTGACAGGCGCGGACGAAGGACAGGAAGTCATTGCCGCGGCGGGTCAACTCGCCGCGAACGACCCATTGCGAGAGGTGGTAGGCGAGTTCCTGCGTATCGCCCTCGGGCGAGTGGAAGGCGTCGCCCTCGATGTATGAATCAAGGTCATGTTCACTCCAGTGATCCCGCTGGCGCTCGGCCATTTCCCGGTCGAGCGTGAAGTGGCACACGCCGGTGACGCGCTCCTCCATCATTTGCGTGAAGCCCTCTTCGATCCAGAGGGGCACGCGAAGGCCGTGGAGCGCGTGGTGCGTGAGTTCGTGCGCGACGGTCTGGGGTGCGGCGGTGGGCGTGGCGGCGTTGATGGCGATGATGGGGATGCTGCCGGTGCCTTCGTTGAGGTACAGACCGCCGGAGGTCGCGAACTCGCCCTGATCCGGGAAGTATGCACTTGTGAAGTCGATGTATGCGTCGAGCGGCGTGATCGCGACGATGGCGACAGGGGCAACGGGGATGTCGCCGCGAATGATGCGGAGCGACTCGGCGAGGATCTTGCACGAGCGCTCGGCGGTGCTGGCGATGGACGCGGACGTGGAGCCGTCGAGCGGAGCGATACCCTCGATGTGTCGCGAGCGCCATCGACGATGATCGACGCTAAGATCATCGCGAAGGTCGTCGAGGCACGCGGCCAGCACGGCGCGGAGCCAGGGGGCGTGGTTGACGTTTCGCGGGGCGTTTCGCTGCACCCACGCGGCGGCCATGAGCCAATCAAGACGGGGCAGGCCCTCGGGACGGTGCCAGAGGTGCGCAACCTTGTCACGCTCGATGGTGACAAGGTCCGGCGGCGGCGAGAGGGAGACATGATCGCGATCCAGAATGCGGCGGAGGAAGCCGAACATGGGCGGAGGATATGAGGGGCGGTGGTGGAGTTGCAAAGTGGCAGAGTGGTAGAGTGGCGCAGTGAAGAAGGAGATCGTGGACGCCGGCCTTGAGGCTTTGCGAAGAGCCGGATGTGCGGCGGGAGCGGGCGGGGGAGATCGGGCGCCGGGGTGTTGATCGGAGGCGAGCGATCCGGATCTTCGTCGGGGACTCCTCAGATCCGGCGTCTGGGTCGAAGGGGCCTCATGGAGAGACGTGACCGGGTCGTCGTTCACGCGGCGAGCTAGATTGCTGTAATCAGCAGAAAGACGACAGCAAAGAATGTGAGGACTGAAACGAGTACCGAGAACAAATAGACGAGCGAATTCCATACATCGGCCACAACGGACGGCCCGCCGACGGAGCCTGCACGGATGATCGTGGGGCCCGCGAGCAGCACCAGGATCAATGGCGACACGACGAACACCGTGGGCAAGAGCCACCTCAGTCCTTCGGTGCGCCACGTCATCGCGAGAACCGCTGCAGCCATGGCGAAGAATGCGAACAAGGCCGAGCAGCCAAAGAGCCACGCTCTCCGATGGCGGGCGCGCCGGACGGGCTCGAGTTCGATCTGCCAAGCGGTGTCGGACGTGTTGGGTGGCGGCGGCATGGAATCGACGCGCTCGCCCTTGATCACGACGAGCGCGACCGACCAGAGGATGGCGGTTCGCGGAGCGTCATTCCAGAGGCCGCATTCGGGGCATTGAGCGCGGGGAGGAAGGCCGGCGAGGTTGAAGGTGCAGCCGAGGCAGGTCATGCCGTTGGTCTGGATAGCGGCGCTTGCTGTGGCGATGGCGCGGCGGCGGGCGACTTCCCACACGAGGGCAAACGGCAATATCGGGAGCACGAAGGCAAGGAGGACCCAGCCGCTTCGCGAAATCACCGCGAACCCGAGGCCCGCGAAGGGGAGTGCGACCATCAGCAGCCGCGCCATGAGGGCTGTGCGGCGGTACGCGCCCAATGCGTCGGGGAGTTTGGTGAGCGGAGCGGGCATTCGGGCGGGGATGCAGGGAAGCAACAGAGCGGCGAAGAGTAGAGCCTATCCGTAAACCTGCTTGAGCAGGATGATGGAGCATCCGAGATGGAGAAAGGCCTGGAAGAGCGCGGCGGACTTTTCGTAGCGGATGCACAGCCGGCGGAAGTTCTGGAACCAGCTG
>Ga0209972_10001653_pt1 | contig 19108 bp, 14 predicted proteins | sample NOAtaG_7_FD_187302 | JGI IMG/M metagenome (GOLD analysis project Ga0209972, IMG submission 187302) | Freshwater lake microbial communities from Lake Erie, under a cyanobacterial bloom - NOAA_Erie_Diel1S_2200h metaG (SPAdes) (version 2) | ecosystem: Environmental > Aquatic > Freshwater > Lake ... | reverse complement strand
CCAGGGCCACCAGGCCGGGACCCTGACCGCGCAGGGGCATGAACAGGCGCGACGGCTGGCGGCGCGGCTTGCGGAGATCGAATTTGCCGCGATCTATGCGAGCGATCTGGGGCGGGTGGTCGACACGGCTCGTTACGTGATGACGCACCAGGCGGCTCCGCTGCGCTTTGATGAGCGACTGCGTGAGCGGGGCGCGGGAATCTACGAGGGACTGCCGCGCCAGACGCTCTGGGAGGCCGAAGCGTCAAGCGGACAGCCGCAGGTCGAGTTTCGGCCGGAGGGGGGCGAGAGTTTTCTCGATCTTCAGGGGCGGATCGAATCGTTTGTCGAGACGAGTCTCGATCGCCATGCGGGTCAACCGGTGCTCGTGCTCTCCCATGGCGGCTGGAACCGCCAGCTGCTCGGCTGGGCGCGCCAGCTGTCGGTTGCGGATTCCCTCGACCTTCCCCAGATCAATACCTGTGTCAATGTTGTCGAGATCGACGCCGTGAGGCGTTTTACCATCCACCTTGCCAATTGTGTCAGGCATCTTGAGCCGCTGGTCAAGTAACCTGATCAACCCGAGAGGAGAACCCCGCATGAGATTACGTTCAACAACGATAGTGATTCTGGTCACCCTGGTCTGTCTGGCGGTGCTGGCAGCCCAGCCCCTCCGCCGATCGATCGGTGGAGTGGTCGCCGGTCAGACGAGTGGGCCAGAAAAGCCGGAGAAGGCTCAGCAGAAGGAGTGGCGCCAGCTCTTCAATGGAAAGAATCTGGAAGGGTGGGATGTGAAGATTCGGGGCTATGCCCTGAATGATAATTTTGGGAACACCTTTCGGGTCGAAGACGGGCTGCTGACGGTCGGGTATGAGAAGTATGACAGTTTCAATGAACGTTTCGGCCACCTCTTCTACCGCGAGAAGTTCTCCCACTATATTCTCGCGGCCGAGTATCGATTCATTGGTGAGCAGGCGAAGGGCGGGCCGGGTTGGGCGACGCGCAACAGCGGGCTGATGCTCCACTCGCCCGCGGCAGCGACGATGGGGAAGGATCAGGATTTTCCGATCTCGATCGAGGTGCAGTTGCTGGGAGGTCTGGGCCGGGGGCCACGGACGACGGCCAATCTCTGCACGCCGGGGACCAATGTCGAGATGGGTGGGAAGCTCTTTACCCCGCACTGCGTCAATTCGAAGTCGAAGACCTATGATGGCGACCAGTGGGTGCGGGTCGAGGTCGAGGTCCTTGGCGATCAGACGATTCGTCATCTGATCGACGGCGAGACGGTGCTGGCCTATGAGAAGCCACAGTTTGGCGGAGGCAACGTGAGTGGTCACGATCCGGCCATCAAACAGGATGGAAAGCTGATCTCGGAAGGCTATATCTCGCTCCAGAGTGAGAGCCATCCGGTCCAGTTCCGCAAGGTTGAGCTGCTCGATCTGGTGGGATGTATGGATCCGAAGGCCGCGAACTACAAGTCCTATTTCGTCAGGGCCGACAACACGCGCTGCCGCTATGGGCGGAAGCGGTAGCTGGTTCCGGGAGGAGTCTGAAGATGGAGCGGATACCTGATCCATTTGCGTGGCTGGATGAGGAAGGGCAATGGCGGCTCTTTCTGCTGTCGCTGGTTCTGGGAGTAGCGGTTATGGTCGCACTCGTCGGGCAGGGGCGGCCACTCCGGACAGCCGCGGCGCCGGAGGGGATTGTCACCTTCGAGTTGATTGGCGATCAGGCCGGGGCGGAGCGGATTCTCGCTTCGTGGGGTGAAGCGGGGCGGCTGGTGGCGGGAGTCAATCTGGGGCTCGACTACCTCTTCATGCTTCTCTATGCGCTTGGACTGAGTCTCGGCGCGGTGATCGCCGCCCGCCGCCACGCCCGTTTTTCGACCGTGCGGAGCGGTTTTGGGCGCACGCTGGCGTGGGCGGCGCTGCTGGCCGGGCTGCTCGACGCCGTCGAGAATTATGCGTTGATCAGGGTTCTGCTGGGGGCGGGCGGCGACTTCTGGCCGGCGCTGTCGCGCGCCTGCGCCCGGCCAAAATTTGCGATAGTCGGAGTGGTGCTGGCCTATGTCCTTTCCGCACCGCTCATCACGAGGTTGCTGGCGAGGTCACGCTGAGACGATGTCGATCCTTGATCATACACCGAAGTTGACGACCGCTGACGCGTCGAGACTGGCGCGGGAGCTCTTTCATCTCGATGGTCTGGCCACGCCACTCCCGAGTGATCGCGATCAGAACTTTAGTCTGACGACGGCACAGGGCGAGCGGGTAGTCCTGAAGATTGCCAATGGGCTCGAGGAACGGACGGTGCTCGAGGCCCAGCAGAAGGTGCTTGCTCATCTCGGGGCCAATCTCGGAGCGGCTTCGCCGCTCTTTCCGCGAGTCTATGAGACCGTTGAGGGGCAGACGCTGGCCGAGGTGGTCAGCGATGACGGAAAGCGCCATTTTGTCTGGCTGATCAGCCTGCTGCCCGGCCGGCCGTTGGGCGAGCTGCTCCATCACCCCGTTCCGTTGCTGGAGGATCTGGGGCGGCAGGCGGGAGAGCTGGATCGGCAGCTCGCCGCTTTCGATCATCCGGCGATCCATCGCCAGCTGGTCTGGGATCTGGCGCATGGGCTGGAGACGGTCGATCGGTACCGTGAGCTGATCGATGATCCGCCGGTTCGCCGCTGGGTCGACGGGGTGGTCGAATGGTTCCGGCGTGATCTCCTCCCGCTTCTTCCCCGCCTGCGGCAGAGCGCTATTCACAATGATCTGAACGACTACAATCTGCTCGTGGAGACGAGCGGTGAGGTTGGTCAGCGCCACCAGCGGCTGAGCGGGATCGTCGATTTTGGAGATCTGGTCTGGAGCTGGACGGTTGGAGATCTGGCGATTCTGCTGGCCTATGCGATGCTCGGCAAGGAGGATCCGCTCGGGGTGGCGGGCCGCATCGTCGCTGGTTATCACCGGGCCTATCCATTGGAGGAGGCGGAGGTGGCGGCCCTCTACGGCCTGACCTGCCTGCGTCTGGCGACGAGCGTCTGCATGGCGGCGGAGCAGCGACGGCAGCGACCTGATGATCAGTATCTGGTGATCAGTCAGGAGCCGATTCGCCGCCTGATCCCGCGCCTCGAGCAGATTCCGGTGGGGCTGGCGACGGCGACCTTCCGGGCCGCCTGTGGCTGGCCGGCGGCCTCCACCGCCCCGGCGGTCGAGGCCTGGCTGAAGCAGCAAAGTGGAGCCGCCGCGCGGGTGATCGACATCGACTGGGAGCGTGATTCCTGGATCACGCTCGATCTGGGGATCGCCAGTCCGCTCATCGAGGGGGATCCGGAGCGGAATACCGAGCCGCTCCTCACTGCGCGGCTGGCGGCTTTGATGAAGGAGAGTGGCGCGCAGCTGGCGGTTGGTCAGTACAATGAGGCGCGGATGCTCTACACCTCACCGCTCTTTGGGAAGAATGGACGGGTGACGGAGGAGCGGCGGACGGTTCATCTGGGGATCGATCTCTTTATGGCGCCGGGGACCGCGGTTCATGCCCCGCTGCCGGGCCGGGTGGTGGTCGCGACCAACAACCAGGCCGATCTCGACTATGGTCCACTGATCATTCTCGAACACCGGCTCGAACACCGGCTCGAACACCGGACCGCGGATGGGACTCTGTTTCGGACACTCTACGGCCATCTGAGCGTGGATTCACTCGCGGACATGGCCGTGGGCCGCGAGGTGGCGGCAGGCGAGCGGATCGGCTCGATCGGTACGGCGCAGGTCAATGGCGGGTGGACGCCGCACCTCCATTTTCAGATCATACTCGACGATCTCGGACTGGGGGCCGACTTCCCGGGAGTCTGTCGGGCCACGGAACGGGAGATCTGGTGCTCGTTCTCGCCCAATCCGGCAACACTGCTTGGGATACCCGCGGAGCGGCTGCCGGAAGCGGCCCCGACGAAGGCGGCCACCCTGGCAACCCGGCGCCGCCGACTCGGAGGCAATCTGAGCATCGGCTACCGCGAACCGGTCAAGGTGCTGCGCGGCTGGCGCCAGTACCTCTTTGATGAGACAGGACGCCGATATGTCGATGCTTACAACAATGTCCCCCACGTTGGCCATTGCCACCCGCGGGTGGTCGAGGCGGGCGTGCGCCAGATGCGCATCCTCAACACCAACACCCGTTATCTTCACGACCTGATCAATCTCTATGCGGAGCGGCTCTGTGCGACCCTCCCGGAACCGCTCAGTGTCTGCTACTTTGTCAATTCGGCCAGCGAGGCTAATGAGCTGGCGCTGCGGCTCATGCGCGCCCACACGCGGCGGAAGGATCTGATCGTTCTCGAGGGAGCGTACCACGGCCATACGACCTCGCTGATCGATATCAGCCCTTACAAGCATGATGGACCGGGCGGCGAAGGCCCTCCCGACTGGGTGCACACGGCGCCGGTGCCGGATCTCTACCGCGGGCTTTACCGCGCCGATGATCCGGAGGCGGCGCTGAAGTATGCTCGTCATATCACCGGCATCATCGACCGCCTGGCGGAGCATTCACGTGTCCCGGGAGGATACATCGCCGAGACCTGCCCGAGCGTCGGCGGCCAGATCTTCTTCCCCCCCGGCTATCTCGCCGAGGTCTATCGACTGGTGCGGGAAGCGGGTGGGCTCTGCATCGCTGATGAGGTGCAGACCGGATATGGGCGGATTGGGACCCATTTCTGGGCCTTTGAGGCGCACGGCGTCGTTCCGGATATGGTGGTCATGGGCAAACCGATCGGGAATGGCCACCCAATTGGCGCGGTGGTGACCACGCCGGAGATCGCGGCTTCGTTCAACAATGGGATGGAGTTCTTCAGCACCTTTGGTGGAAATCCGGTCTCGTGCGCGATCGGGCTGGCGGTGCTCGAGGTGCTGGAAGAGGAGGGGCTTCCGGAGCATGCCCGACAGGTGGGCGAGCGTCTGCTCGCCGGGTTGCGACCGCTCCGTGAATCTTCGCCGCTGGTCGGCGATGTGCGGGGCTCGGGACTCTTCCTCGGCATCGAGTTGGTGCGCGAGCGGGAGCTGCTCACCCCGGCGGACACCGAGGCCTCTTATGTCGCCAACCGACTCCGGGAAGAGGGAATTCTGCTCGGCACCGACGGGCCGTTCCACAACGTCGTCAAGATCCGCCCGCCCATGCCATTTTCTGCGAGTGATGCCGATCTGCTGGTCGAGACGATCGGTCGGGTGCTCGATGAGTGTCTCTGAATTGCGTATGCCTGAATTGCGTATGCCTGAATTGCGTATGCCTGAATTGCGTATGGAGGATAGATGATCCTGAGGCGGCTCTTTTTCCTGCTTCTTCTGCTCTGCCCGGTTGTCGATGGCCAGACGCCGGCGCCACGTGTTGAGAGCATTCTGGAGATCTATGATCTCAAGACGGGCCAGCGGACGATTGTTCATCGCGAGGAGGGCCGCTTCGAAGCCCCCAACTGGACTTTAGATGGTCGGTATCTGCTGATCAACCGCCAGGGAAGACTCTACCGCGTACCGGTCAGGGGCCGCGCCCCGGGGGGGCCGGAGCTGATCGAGACCGGGGAGATCCGGCAGCTCAACAACGACCACGGCATCTCGCCGGATGGGCGCCTGCTCGCGATCAGCCATAACAATCGGGAGCACAGTCCGCGTGAAAATTCGATGATCTATGTGGTGCCGCTGACCGGTGGAACCCCGCGGCTGGTGACGACGAAGGCGCCCTCATACTGGCACGGCTGGTCGCCTGATGGACGGCTGCTGGCCTATGCGGCCAAGCGCGATGGCGACTACAACATCTTCACGATCCCCGTCGAGGGCGGAGCGGAGCGGCAACTGACGACCGCTCCCGGTCTCGATGATGGTCCCGACTACTCACCGGACGGGCGCTTCATCTACTTCAACTCCGTCCGCAGCGGTCGCATGCAGATCTGGCGCATGAACGCCGACGGCTCCGACCAGCAGCAGCTCACCAACGATGAGCTGAACAACTGGTTTCCACATCCATCCCCTGACGGACGAAAGATCGTCTTTCTCAGCTATCTTGAACCGATCGATCCGGCCACCCATCCGGCCAACAAGAGCGTCGCCCTGCGGTTGCTCGATCCGCGGACAGGCCGAGTGCGTGAACTGACGCGACTTTTTGGAGGGCAGGGAACGATCAATGTCCCGAGCTGGGCGCCCGATAGTCGGCGATTTGCCTTTGTCTCGTACCGCCTGCTCTCAGAGTAGAGCGGGCGGGGCCTCGAGAAGGCGCAGCGCCGCGATGATCGTCTGCTCCTCGGTCGGACTGACGGTGCGCAGATCGATCGTCAGGCGGTCGTTGACGACGCGGGCGATGATCGGGGTCGAGTGCTGACGCAGTCGCTCCTCGATCTGTTGTGGCGCGAGGCGCGTCGAGTTGACGGCGATGAGGACGGTTGGCAGCTGGCTCTCCGGAGCGGAACCGCCGCCAACGACCGAGGCCCCCTCGTGCAGTTCGAGGCTGATCGAAGCGGGGAGTGGCCCGGCCTGAGCCAGAAATGAATGGGCCCGCGCGGCGATCTCCTCACGGGTCGCGTGGAGTGCGGCGAGCGCGGGAATCTCACGGAGCGCCTCTCCGCGCAGATAGCTGGCAATCGTCGCTTCGAGGGCGGCATAGGTCAGCTTGTCGACCCGCAGGGCGCGCATGAGCGGGTTCGATTTGATCTTTTTGATCAGGTCGGGTTCGCCAAGGATGATTCCACACTGCGGCCCGCCGAGCAGTTTGTCGCCGCTGAAGGCGACGACCGAGACGCCGGCAGCGATCGAGGCGGCGACGGTCGGCTCGTCGTGAAGCCCGATTCCGCTCAGATCGACCAGGCAGCCGCTGCCCTGATCCTCGAAGAAGGGCAGTTGGTGGGCCCGGGCCAGACCAGCCAGTTCGGCCAGGGTGGGTTTCTCGGTGAAACCGACGATGCGGTAGTTTGATGGATGGGCGCGAAGGATGACCTTCGTCTGCTCGTTGATCGCCTGCTCATAGTCGCTGAGGCGGGTCCGATTGGTTGTCCCGACCTCGCGCAGCCGGGCCCCTGACTTGGTGATCACGTCCGGGATGCGGAATGACCCGCCAATCTCGACCAGTTCTCCGCGCGAGATGATCACTTCTCCCCCCTCGGCGAGCGAGTTGAGGGTCAGCAGCACGGCGGCGGCACAGTTGTTGACGAAGGCGGCGTGGCCAGCGCCGACCAGATCACGGAGCATCGACTCCAGTCCGCTGCCCCGCTTTCCACGCCGTCCGCTCTCCAGCTCGTACTCGAGATTGCAGTATCCACCGGCAACTTCACGAATCGCCTCGAGCGCCGCCGGGCTGAGCGGGGCACGGCCAAGATTGGTATGAAGAACCACGCCGGCCGCGTTGATCACCGGCTGCGTCCGCTGCCGGTCACGGGCGCCGAAGCGTCGCGCCAGGCGGTGAACGATCTCGGCCACGGCCGGTCTGGTGAGAGGCCGGGGACTCTGCCCCTGACTCAGGCGAATCTCGGTTCGCAGCTCGCCGAGTACCTCGCGCAGCCGGTCACGCACATTGTCCCGTCCCGCGGTCTCGATAAAGGGAGCCAGCGCCTCCTCGCGCAGGAGCTGGTCGATCGATGGCAAGGCGCGCAGCGCTTCATCACTCATGACCGCGTTTCAGCCTCCTTGAGGGTGGCCTCGATCGTCCTGATGATCCGGGCGTGAAGGGGGCCGTTGCTCGCGACAATGCCGCGCAGGTTGCGGACGGTTGGATCGACATAGCGGAGCGGTTCGCCGTAGATGTCGGTGACCACGCCTCCCGCCGTCCGCAGGATTGCTTCCGGTCCGCAGGTATCCCAGATGCTTGTCCGCTGGGCCGGGTGGAGGTAGATGTGCGCCAACCCCTCGGCCAGCATCCCCATCTTCAGTCCGACGCTTCCCGATGCGATCTCCCGGTTGACACCCAGGCTGGCGAGGATCGTTTTGACGACCGGCAGGCTGTGTGACCGGCTCATCGCCGCCGCCATCTGCTCAGGTTGCGCTTCCGGCGGAACCTGGAGTCGCTTCGTCGACCACTTCTCTTCGACATATGCGCCGAGGCCGGTCGCCGCATAGAACATCCGCTCCCGGGCCGGGTGGTAGACAATGCCGAGTTGCGGTTCTCCGGCGATGGTCAGCCCGATCTGCACGGCAAACTCATCGATCCGGTCGACAAACTGTCGCGTCCCATCCATCGGATCGATCATCCAGACCCGCTCCTGCCGGAGCCGCGATCCGTCGTCCGGAAGCTCTTCAGAGAGGATGCCATCGCCCGGAAACGCCGCCGCGAGACGGGATACCAGCAGCTCGCTGGCCGCGTGGTCGGCGGCTGTGACCGGGTCGTCAACCCCCTTCCATTGAACTGCTGTTTCGCCGCGATAGTAATCCATGAGCAGATTTCCGGCTTCGAGGGCGAGAGCTTTGGCGATCTCCAGTTCTTTTTCGAGGGGACTCATCTTCTGTTTTCTCCATTGATTGATCAGAACCCCGAGTTTACTCCATCGTCAACCAAATCGAAAACGGCACGAATCGTTCCATTGCGGAGGATCGACGCAGACATTTGGTCATTTCATCTGAGAAGCGGCGCGGACCGATCCGGCTGCGAATAGTCCTGACACGTGCTGGTCAACTTTGTCGTCATCACAATTGACGGACAGCCGGATTTGACGGGCTGGCCGGCGACAGAAGACCGCCAGTGGCGGGCAGATCGGCTGATTGACTTCACCGGAGTCGGTTTCTATACTGACGACTCCACTCTTTTTCAGAAGTCTTTCGCGAGGGCAAGCGATGATCATCCACGACATCACCGTTCCGATCTCCCCCGAGCTTCCGGTCTATCCGGGTGATCCGGCGGTGGAGGTGACGCCCCTTATGACACTGGCGGCTGGTGATGTCGCCGCGGTCTCGCGCCTCTGTTGCGGGACTCATACGGGGACCCACATCGATCCGCCGGCCCACTTCATTCCGGGCGGATTGACGGTCGATCAGCTGCCACTCGATCTGTTGGTCGGACCCTGCCGGGTTCTCGATGCCGGCGCCCTGCAGGTGATCACGGCGGAGTGGCTCGCCGGGCAACCTCTCGATGGCGTCAGTCGTCTTCTCTTCAAGACCAGCAACTCAGCGCTCTGGCATCGTGAGCGCTCCTTTCATCCAAACTATGTCTATGTCGATCCCCACGCGGCCCGGCTGCTCGTCGAATGTGGCATCCGTCTGGTCGGAATCGACTACCTCTCCATCGAAAAGTTCGACTTCGATCGCCCCGAGACCCATCTGACCCTCCTCGGGAGTGGCGTAATCATTGTCGAAGGGCTTGATCTGACCACGGTTCAGCCCGGAGACTACGAGCTGATCTGTCTTCCCCTCAGAATTCAGGCTGGTGATGGTTCACCGGCCCGGGTCATCCTCAGAAGAGATTCTTAAACAAAGGAGCCTGCCATGTCCAAACCTGCGCATCTCGACACCGTCCTCCGCGACTGGAACCGCATCCATCTGCAGACCGTCAGATTGATGGAGCTGGCGCCCGACGACCAGTACGACTGGAAGCCGCACGAAACATCGATGACGCTCGGCGCCCTCGTCAACCACTTTCCACAGGCGGAGACCGGGCTGGTCGAGGCGATCATCACCGGCGTCTTCCCGCGCGACTTCACCAACTACCAGAAGACGGACGAACTGATTGCCGACTTCAACAGATCCCACGATGAGGCGGTCGCCAAGGTCAGGGCAATTCCTGATGAGGCCTGGGAAGAGAAGGTTGCGCCATTTGGTCCGGATCGATCCTTCTCCCGTCTCGATCTGCTGACCCTCACTCTTGAACACGAGATTCACCACCGTGGTCAGCTTTACGTCTATCTGCGGATGCTCGGCTGCCCAGTCCCCGAGCTCTTCGGTTAAGAGAATGGTCGATCGTGGCCGACCGTCCTATCGCGAACGGGTCTATGACCTCGTCCAGCGGATCCCCGCCGGGCGGGTCATGACCTATGGACAGATCGCCCGGATTTTGGGTGAAGGGTATGATGCCCGGGCGATCGGCAACGTCATGCACGCAACCCCGGTCGATGAGCGGGAGATCCCCTGGCACCGGGTGATCAACGCGCAGGGGGGCTGTTCGACGGCCGGTCTGACCCTGCCGCCCGACCTGCAACGACTTCTTCTCGAAGGGGAAGGGGTCGTCTTCAACGATGCGGGGCGGTGCCGCCTTGTGGAATACCTCTGGACGCCCGCGCCATAGCGGTCAGGAGAGAACATGCTTTTCAACAATCCATTCGTGATGCTCCTGGCGCTTCTCCTCGGGGTCGCCAGTCCCCATTCCGCCCAGCAGTACCAGGAGTATCGTCTGGCGCCAGCCGAGAGCAGTTTTCGGGTCTTCGTCGGAAAGGCGGGGCTCTTCTCCGCGCTTGCCCACGACCATAACATTGGCATTCGCAGCTATGCGGGAAAGGTCACGCTGGCGCCCACGGCGATTGCCGCTTCGCGGCTCGAGTTGCGCGCCGATACCCGCTCGATGGTCGTTCTCGACGAGAAGATCAGTGATCGTGACCGCGAGAAGATCACCCGCTCGATGCACGAAGAGGTGCTCGAGTCGGCGCGTTATCCCGAGGCGATCTTTCGCTCGACCGGCATCGCGGGACTGAAGGAGCAGGGCAGGGGAGAGTTCAGCCTGCTGCTGCAGGGAGACCTCACCCTGCACGGCCAGACCAGATCGATCACCATCCCGGTCACGCTCCGCACCGCGCCCGGTCAGCTGCGGGCCACCGGCAGATACCTGCTCAGGCAGACCGATTTTGGTATTCGTCCCTACTCGACCGCGGGTGGCACGATCAAGGTCAAGAATGAGGTCGTGATCGAGTTTGAGATCACGGCCCGAAGCTAACGAGGAGTCCGTCACCATGGCACAGCAGATCAGTTCCGCGTCGAATAACAGAATTGAGGTGATCAGTCCGGCGACACTGGAGCGGCTCGGTGAGGTTCCGGTCGACACGCCCGCGGATGTGCGGGCCGCCGCGGAACGCGCCCGCGTCGCCGCCCGCCGCTGGGCCGAGACTCCGCTTGCCAGACGGGCGGAGGTTCTTCTGGCGGCCCGTGACATCTTTCTTACCCATCGCGAGGAGCTGATCGAGCTGCTCTGCCGCGAGAACGGCAAGCCACGGATGGAGGGTCTGACCGAACTGGCCTATGTCGGCGACATGCTTACCTTCTATGGCAAGCGGGCGCGCAAGTTTCTCGACCCGCACCGGATCACGCCGCATATGATGCTCAACAAGCGGGTGACTGTCCACTACCAGCCACGCGGCGTAGTCGGCTTTATCACGCCCTGGAACTTTCCGCTCATTCTGACCATCGGTGAGGCGATCCCCGCCCTGCTGGCCGGCAACGCGGTGATCATCAAGCCCTCCGAGTGGACCCCGCTGATTGCCCGGCGCGGGGCGGAGCTGATGCGCGAGAGTCTGACTGCCCAGGGATTTCCAGCCGACCTGATCCAGGTTGTCAATGGATACGGCGAGACCGGGGCCGCGCTGGTCGACGAGGTCGAGATGATCTCTTTCACGGGCAGCACGGCGACCGGGCGTCGCGTCGCCATGCGCGCCGCCGAACGGCTCATCCCGTGCAGTCTCGAACTGGGTGGCAAGGATCCGATGATTGTGCTCCGCGATGCCGATCTCGAGCGGGCGGCCAATGCCGCCGTCTGGGGCGCCTTCACCAACTCGGGGCAGGTCTGTATCTCGGTCGAACGGGTCTATGTCGAAGAGCCGGTCGCCGACCGCTTCACCGAACTGGTCGTCGCCAGGACCAGAGCGCTGCGGCAGGGCTTTGATGCTGGCCAGACCGACTCCGGCCAGCGGGTCGATGTAGGATCCATGACCTGGCCACGCCAGCTCGAGACGGTCACGGCCCACGTCGAAGATGCTCGTCGCAAGGGGGCAAAGGTCCTCACCGGTGGACGACTCAACCCCAACCTGACGGGCCATTACTATGAGCCGACTGTCCTCGCCGCTGTCGATCACTCGATGCGCGTCATGACCGAGGAGACCTTTGGTCCGGTCCTGCCGATCATGCGGGTTCGCGATCAGGCCGAGGCGCTCCGTCTCGCCAACGATTCGCGCTATGGTCTGAATGCCAGTGTCTGGACCGGCAATCGCACGCAGGGCGAAGAGCTCGCCGCCGCAGTTGAGGCAGGCATTACCTGCGTCAATGATGTCATTGTCGGTTTCGCCATTACCGATGCGCCCTCCGGGGGGCTTAAGGAGAGCGGCATTGGCAAGCGCCACGGCGCGGAAGGCATCCGGCGTTTCTGCAATCAGCAGGTGACCATCACCGATCGTTTTGGACTCAAACGCGAGCTGATCTGGTATCCATACAGCGCGGACTTTGAAAAGAGCTTCGCGAAAATTCTTGCGTTTCTCTTCTCAAACAACCTCGTCAGAAAGATCAGGTCGTTGTTTGAGTAGCGCTTTTTATTGACAGCTCCGGTACCTCAGAATATATTCCTCCGCGTCTACTCGCAGTTTCGATTCACATACAACCAGGCGTTCTTCGCGGCCGACCACCAGGCGGTGCGATCTGGCAGACCTCAGGGCCGAGCCCTCTCTGCCGTAAGTGTTCCCCTTCGAGCCGGAGCCGGCTTCGCTCGGACGGCGCCTGCATATTTCCCATTTGTCGTCAGCTATCACCATCTATAGCCATCGCGGAGGACTTATGAAGCGCAGGGATGCCATACGAATGTTGTCGACGGGGATCGCCCTCGGCGGCGCCTCGATCGTGCCCGCGGCCGGACTGGCCCAGGAACGTCCACCGAGCCCGCCGAAGGTGAATGGGCTGGCGCCGGTAAAGATTCGCGACATCAAGACGATTCTCACCGCCCCGGACCGGATTCGACTGGTCGTCGTCAAGGTTGAGACAACCGAGCCTGGCCTCTACGGTCTTGGCTGCGCGACCTTTACGCAGCGGGCCTACGTAGTCCAGACGGCGATCGATAAATATCTGAAGCCCTTTCTGATTGGGCGCAACGTCGACGAGATCGAGGATATCTGGCAATCGTCCTACATGAGTTCATACTGGAGAAATGGTCCGGTTCTCTTCAACGCCATCAGTGGTGTCGATATCGCGCTCTGGGATATCAAGGGCAAGCGCGCCGGCATGCCGGTCTACCAGCTGTTGGGCGGCAAGGTGCGGAGAGGCGCGGACTGCTACTTTCACGCCGCGGGAAGAGACTTTGTCGAGCTCGAGGAGCGGGTGCGCCTGGCGATCGAGAAGGGCTTTCGTCACGTGCGCATCCAGTCCGGAGTGGAGGGGATGGCGACCTATGGCGCCGGTGGTCCAAATCGTGGCACCGGCGCCGGCGCGGTCTCGGGTGACGAAGCGATCGGCCCGACCAATCCCCGCGCAATCTGGGAGTCGGCCAAGTACGCCCGCATGGTTCCAAAGATGTTCGAGCGGATGCGGGCCAGGTTTGGCGATGAGATCGAACTGCTCCACGATATTCACGAGCGGGTGACCCTGCCGCAGGGCATTCAGATCTGCAAGGATGTCGAGCCGTACCGCCCCTTCTTCATCGAGGATCCGTTTCCGCCCGAGGAGAACGACCACTTCCGACTGCTCCGCAGCCAGTGCAGTACGCCGATCGCGATGGGTGAGCTGTTCAATACGCAGCACGAGTATCTGCCCTTGATCAAGGATCGCCTGATCGATTTTATTCGGATTCATATCTCCCAGATTGGCGGACTCAGTCCGGCGCGGAAGGTGGCGGCCCTCTGCGAGTACTTCGGGGTGCGGACGGCCTGGCACGGACCGGGAGATGCCTCGCCGGTCGCCCACGCCGCGCAGCTGGCGCTCGAGCTGGCCAGCTACAACTTTGGCGTCCACGAGGGCTCAGGCTTTCCCCAGAACACGCAGGAGGTCTTCCGCGGTTGTCCGGAGGTGCAGGATGGCTACATGTTCGCCCAGGAGAAGCCGGGGCTGGGCATCGAGCTCGATGAGAAGCTGGCGGCAAAGTTTCCCTTCCCGGATGGTCCGCCCGACTTCGACTACAGCTGGGGAACGACCCGCCGGCGCGATGGCACCGTCATTCGTCCCTAAACCAGTCAGTCCCCGCGATAGAGAGCAACCAGATGGCAGATAATGAAACTCAACCAAACAGCCGTGAGATTCTCACCCGGCCGGGACCACCGGCCGATCATCGCCTCGCCTATGGACCCGACCCGGAGCAGTTTGGCGATCTCCGGCTGCCAAAGGGGGCGACCGGGGATGGGCCATTTCCTGTGGTCGTGGTGATCCACGGCGGGTGCTGGCGGGCAATGCACAGCCTTGACTACATGGGGCATGTCTGTGCCGATCTGACCGCGGCCGGCGTCGCCACCTGGAATATCGAGTACCGCCGGCTAGGTCAGGAGGGTGGGGGCTGGCCGGGAACCTATCTCGATGTTGCCGCGGCGATCGATCACCTCCGTGAGCTGGCCAGGCAGTATCCACTCGATCTGCGCCGCGTCGTCGTCACGGGCCACTCCGCCGGCGGCCATCTGGCCCTCTGGGCGGCCGGACGAAGGCAGGTCCCTCGCGGGAGCCTCGTCCATCAAGACGATCCGCTCCCACTCTCCGGTGTGGTCCCTCTGGCCGGTCTGACAGATTTGACGCTATCCGGGACCGCCTGCGACGAAGAGGCTCCCCGGATGCGTGGTGCAGACGATACTCTCAACCAGACATCACCGATCGCCATGCTCCCGCTGGGCCTGCCGGTGGTCATCATCCAGGGAGAGGACGACCAGCCTGTCCCTCCCGCACAGGCGACAACCTATGTCGCGGCAGCCGAGCGGAGCGGCGATCGCCCCCGTCTCTGCCTCCTGCCGCAGACCGATCACTTCGTCATTGTCGATCCGCACTCCAGTGTCTGGCCACGGATCAAAACCGAGATCCTCCATCTCCTTGCGGATCAGGATCCGCAGAGGGATGGAGCCTTTAGTCACTGATACTTCCACAGGAGGAAAGTCCATGAAGTCCGATAAGCCCGAGAGTGGCCTTGACCGGCGCTCTTTGCTCAAATCCGCAGTGGCGGCTTCGGTCGGCTTGGCCGGTGCAGAGAATGCCGTCGCCGCACCGGTCGACACCGACTCTGCCCTGCCGTCCCAGACCGCGCAGTCTCCGCGCCGCACGACCGTCCGGGAGAAGGTCAAAATTACGAAGCTCGAGACCTTCCTCGTCAAGCCGCGGTGGCTTTTTCTGAAGATCCATACCGATGCCGGGGTGGTCGGGCTTGGAGAGCCGGTGACGGAGGGGCGGGCGCGCACCTGCGCCGAGGCGATCCGCGAGATCGAACCCTACCTCGTCGGCAAGGATCCCCGCGATGTGATCCACCACTGGCAGGCCATCTATCGCCACGCCTTCTACCGAGGTGGTCCGATCCTCACCTCGGCCCTCAGTGGAATCGATCAGGCGCTCTGGGATATCAAGGGGAAGCTGCTCGGCGTGCCTGTCTATGAGCTGCTCGGCGGTCCGACCCGCCAGCGCATTCGCGTCTATGCCCACGCCGGGACCCCGGAGCTGGTTCGCGAGAAGCGGGCCCAGGGCTTCACCGCCTTCAAGACCGGGCCGGCGCGGCTCAATGGCCGGTATGCCCGCATCGTCGAGAACAAGGCCTGGATCGACAATGCTGTCGCCAAGTTTGCCGAGCTCCGCTCGATCGTTGGCAAAGAGGGCGACATCGGCATCGATTTCCATGGCTCTGTCCCCCCCGCCACGGCGAAGATCCTCATGAAGGAGCTCGAACAGTTCCAGCCCTTCTTCTACGAGGAGGTCATCAACTGCCAGGATGTCAACCTCATGGCCGAGCTGGCCAAGACGACCCACATTCCGATCGCGACCGGTGAGCGGATCTACACCAAGTGGGGCTTTCGCGAGATTCTCGAGAAGGGCGCGGCGACGATCCTCCAGCCCGATCTCTGCCACGCCGGGGGGATCAGCGAGGTGAAGATCATCGCCGGCATGGCCGAGGCCTACTATGCCTCGATCGCTCCCCACAACCCGCTCGGGCCAATCTCTCTCGCCGCCGGACTGCAGATTGCCGCGTCAATTCCCAACTTCCTCTGCCAGGAGCAGGTCAGCCTCGGCGAAGGCTACATCAAGAAGCCCTTTACGGTTCGTGACGGCTACATCGATCTGCCGACCGGCCCCGGTCTGGGCATCGAACTCGATGAAGAGGCGATGAAGGATAAGATGGGCCACGACTGGCGAAACCCGGAGACCTACGATCCGGATGACGGATCAGTGACCGACTGGTAGACTCGGCACCTGAGTCGATCCCGCTGCGCCTCCCGCGTCAGTCCGGAGAGGCTCGCTGGCCAATGCTAACGGGCGACAGAGAGAAGTTTTCCGCTTTCTCTCTGTCGCCCCTGCTACTTCTGGTCCTCCTGCTTCCGTCCCTCTTGATCCCCCTGCAAGACCATCCGCCGGTGGCTGCGTTCAAAGTCGGCCGGTGAATCAAGCTCCTCCGGCTCTCCCGTCCGGCTGATCATCCGGACCCTGGCCGGATCGAAGAGGCGCGGATCGACCGGCAGCCGGTCATAGGGGGTAAAGTCCGGGCGGGGGGTGAAGAGTTCGCGCAGGTCGGTCGCCGCCGCGTCGTACTGATTGAGCGGCTGCGCACCGAGCAGCAGAAAGATCGTCTTCATGATCCCGGAGATGCTGCTGTGGCCGGCCATGGCGTACCCGCGCTTTACATAAGGGCTGATGACGAGAAGAAGACTCCGGTGCGCATCGACACTGTCGCGGCCATCCTGGGCATCATCTTCAGTCACGAAGATGGCCATCTCCTTCCAGTATGGAGTGTGCGAGAGGAACTCGACCACCTTGCCGAGCGCGTCGTCATTGTCGGCGACGAACGAGGCCCGGTACGGATAGCCATCCTGCGGCCGTTCCTTGGCTGTGTGGTCGATCGGCAGGTAGATGTTCATGAAGCGCGGCATTGGCTCGCGCCCGCTCAGGAAACGCGTCTCGAAATCACGTCGGAACTGCTGCCAGCGAAACTGGTCTGAGATATTGGTATTGTAGGTTGGGAAGTCGCGCGCCGTATTCTCGAGCAGCACCTGGGGAATCGGGTAGTTGACGGGCAGACGGGCGCCAGTCGGAATAAAGTCGGCCTCCTCTTCGATGCCTCCCAACTCAAACCCCTCGCCATAGTTGCGGAAGCTCAGACCCGCCCGATGCAGGTGCTCCCAGATCGACCCCGACTCGAGGTAGTCTTCCGGATGGATCGACGAGGCCGATCCGGTAAAGGTCAGGCGACCCGGTGACTGATTGGTCGGCCGGAAGTCGCGGTGGCCGCCATAGGCGGCGGCGAGGCTGGTCTCGACCCAGGCGTTTGGATAGACTCCGACCAGCCATCGATGGCCGTCGGCTGAGACATCCGAATCGAGATAGAAGTTGTCGCTGAAGCCGAACCGGCGCGCCAGCGCCAGGTGGTTGGGAATCACATTGACATCCCGCAGCACCGGTCGATTATCCGCGTCAAAGATCGTGGCCCGTTCACCATAGTTGGCGAGACTCGGCTCACCGGCCAGCCGTCGTCCCGCGCTGTCACGCGCGAGCGTTCCGAAGAGCTGATCGTAGGTCCGATTCTCCTTGGTGATGAAGACCACATACTTGATCTGGCGGCTTGGCGTCCCGTAGTCGGCCGGCACGACGCTCGCGTCGATCGACCGTGCCGGCGGCAGCTCGAAGCCGTTGTTGCGAATGACCTGCCATGTCTCCGCTCCCAGCTGCCGATCGGTGGGAATGTCGATGATCGAGACGACCCCCTTCTGCAGTGCCGCCACCGATGTGCCTTCCGGACCAAGCTTGAAGTTCGGTCCGCCATTCGGACCCGAGCCATAGCCCTTTGCGCTGGCGACGTAGAGTGTGCGCCCATCTCCACTCACCGCGACCTGCGACGGAAACCAGGCGGTCGGAATGTGGCCGATGACCTTCAGACTGCTCGTGTCGATCACCGCGACGGCATTGATGCCCGCCTCGGCGACATAGAGCCGCCGCTCATCCGGACTCAGCGCCAGTCCAAAGGGGATCTGCCCCCGCAGTCGGCTCAGTGTCTGGATCTGGGCGGCGGTCAGGCTCGCTCCGGCACGCCGCTGCCGGTCGATCACCTCGTTGAAGATATTCAGATCGATGTTGGCAACGACCTGGTTCTTTTCTGCTTCGATCACCGTCACGCTGTCGTTGTTCGCATTGCTGACGAAGATATACCGCGATCCGGCCACCACCCCGCTTGGGCTCGAGGCTCCAACCACACGCTGTCCCCCGACGGTCTCGCCGATCAACCGCCCCGTCTTGGTCCTTCCCGCGACCTTCAGCCGGCCATCGCCCCCGATCGCGTAACTCCAGACCGATGCCGCATCCGGATGGTTTGGATCACCCAACCCGGGCACCACCTTGCCCTCAGCCGTCACGCCCACCTCCGCCTCCCGTGAGGGGAATCCATAGGGTGGAAAACTGAGTCCGGTCCCCTTTGGATTCTTCGCGTCATAGCCCTCGACCAGTGAGTAGCGGAAGACCCCGGCGTTGGTGACGAAGACCCGCTTCTCGTCTGGCGCGAGGGCGATCGAGAAGGGCGCCCGTCCGGTCGGCAGACTCTCGAGCACCGCCTGTCGCAACGGATCGACCACCACCAGCCGGTAGTTGGCCTGGTCCAATACATAGAGTCGACTTCCATCCCGGCTCAGCGCGAGCGCCCCGAGAAAACTGTTCGCATACCCGCCAGCATTCAGCTCAATCGTCGCTCTCCGGCGCCCCTCCCGCAGGTCGAAGACGAAGACCACCCCCTGATTGCCACTCGAGGCATAGAGCGTTCGGTTGTCCGGCGCTATCGCCACGCCCATGAAGACCGAGCGAAACTCGTCGTCATCGTCGTCGGCAATCTTTTTTCCACGGTAGCGCGAGCGATCGGCCTTGATCTGCTGAAGCGACGGCGGAGCGCCATTGGCCTCCTTCAACCCGGTGATGATCGAGACGGCAAATGGCTCGGTTCCATTGCAGGACGCGACCAGCGTCTGGCCATCCGGACTCAGGGCCAGTCCGTAGGGGTGCGCGGCCACCCGCACGTGTCGCCCACGCGGCGTCAGCATCCGTCCATTCGGCAGCACCGGGCCCACTCCCGC
>Ga0209972_10001652_pt1 | contig 19111 bp, 19 predicted proteins | sample NOAtaG_7_FD_187302 | JGI IMG/M metagenome (GOLD analysis project Ga0209972, IMG submission 187302) | Freshwater lake microbial communities from Lake Erie, under a cyanobacterial bloom - NOAA_Erie_Diel1S_2200h metaG (SPAdes) (version 2) | ecosystem: Environmental > Aquatic > Freshwater > Lake ... | reverse complement strand
GCCCGGAACTCCGCCGCAAATACGACATATAGTCTGGCACCACCGCAGTCAGCACCTCCTTATTGAGATACTGGATCGGCTCGGCAGGGTTCTTTGCATACACCTCCGTCATATAGTGACGAACTGTCTTGTGAAGCCGTGCCTTCTGCTTTTCAGACAAGTCGCCGCCGATGCGCCGCTGGAAATCCGTGTTTAGCAGGCGCTCCAACATTACCTCATTTTTCGTGGAAAGGAACTGGTCCTGTATGCTAGACCCGGGTCGTATGTCTGTCATCTAGGACACCTCTAAAGACGCGTGGCAAAGTTTGCTGGTGCGCAGGGCCGCGGGGTGGGTCCGAGACCCTACGTCGAAAACAGCCAGTCTCGGAGGTCTAGCATATCGGCGTCTTTCGGTTGTCTCCGCGTTATGTCTGTAAAGGAGTCCCCCTCCAGCATCCGAATAATGAAATACAGGCAATAGACGCCACACTCGCTGTTCTTGTACTGCAGCCGCCGTGCATTGTACTCGAGCTTCATCTTCGGATCCTGCGTGGTGAGCCACTTCATAAACTTGGCGATCTGGGGTGGCGGTTCCATTCCATAGGAATCAAAGTAGTAGCAGCGGTGCGCTGGGATGTCAATATAGTTGGCCACCCAATGACTGCCCGATTTGAAGTGCGGGTCCAGATTATACACGATACCGATCGACTTCGTCCCGTTCGCCATCGCCGTGCTCACGCGCAACTCACATATCTCGTCCATCAGGCACTTTTTCTGCGTGGCGGCAGCCTCTGATCCTCCCCGTGTGTATGGGTCGGGGGCCGCGAAATCAATAGGGAACGGGCCCATAAACTCAAAGTCGGGATATGTCTTCTCGTACTGATTCATCACGTCGGCAATGTTTGTGGAGTCGAGCCACATATCGGGGTCCGACTCCCACTCCTTTGGAGCAGCCGGTCGAAGTCTTCTTGACGCCAAATCCTTCTTTTCAGATTCCGAAAGAGGGAGTGCATTCAAGAAGGTGCGCTCACCTGGTTTTGTCAGCTTCAGCGCCTTCTCAAGCTCCTGTCGCAGCTCTGCGGCAGGAAGACTCTTGGATACCTCCAGCTTTTCCGCGGCGGCCTGGAGTGTTTCCATAGGCAGACATCCTTGAGGCGGCGCAACTTTCCCAATAGCAGGGTGACACTGCGAAGGTCCCGGATTCGGCTGCTCAGGGGATCCACCACCCACCTGCTTTCTCTTGTATCTTCTGGTTCGGCGGAGACCACGCCTGCGGCGCGTCATCGTCTTTGATGAGCGTCGCGGCATCCTAATACCCTATTCTATGACAAGATTCTTTGCCAAGACCAGAGAGGGCGCACGCTATGGACAATACAACTATAAGTATGGATCGTTATTGGAACTTCGTCGCTATCCCCTATTTTTTCATCATTCTCGCATTTGGTGCATGGACCCTATTCAACTTCCGATCTGTCCAAGTGAGCAGCCAGAGCATTGCCAGCAGGGTAGCTAATATTATAAAGATGCGGCCTGCAGAAGTTGGTGAAGGCTCATTCATGCCCGCAGCCGCAGCGAGCAGACCCGCAGCGAGCAGGCCCGCAGTCGCCAAGTAAGAGAATCGAATACTAGGATAGGATGAATTTGTTGCCCATTGTTGGAGCAATCCTTTTTAGTGCCGGCATTCTTTACACTTTCATAACAGTGGGTAAGGCAACGGGAACAAGCAGTAATACGGAAGAGATGAAATCCGCCATTAATACTGTGATGATAATCAATATCGTGATGACTGTTATACTCGCCGGCATCGCCATCGCGTACATAACGGCAAATCCTACGGCTGAGAGACCCTATATGCTCGCGGTTGTGCATTTGTCTCTCCTGCTGTCCATTATTTCAGCGAGCATTACTTCTCTACAGAAACTCGATCTGGCATCTGTCGTCACCACTTCCGGTAGTGGAACCACGGGCGGATGTCCTAGCTCCTAGGCGCTAGGACCCGAGCCAGGGCCCGAGCCAGCCCCAGCAGCCCTCCCTATAAAAACAGCCAAGATACGGTGCTGAATCCGAAACTTTCCCGTCCATGCCCCTGATATGGGGTGCTGATGGAAAGAGATACCCTGTAGTTTAATGGCCAGGCGCACTGGCGTTCCTGGCGCAAGAAGAGCCGCCGAGAGAGAGCCAGTGACCCAGACCCCATCTTTATAGACCTTGATGTCTATATGAGACGCCTGTGTGGCCGCTGGACAATACAAGTGCAGCGCTCCGTGATCGAGAATCGGCTGGAAACCGGACCGAAGATCGTCAATGCCCTTGCTCCCCTCTCCAGGAAACCAGCCCCGCTGCTGATTATAGACGGCTGACAGCAACATATCTTGGAGGGCCTGGATTTTCGTTGCTGCCGCCGCGGCTCCTTGAAAGGAGATGGCCAGGCGACCCGTGGTGGGGTCATACGATTTCACGGTGAGCAGGGGGAGCAAGAGAGAAAGGGAATGAAACTGGAGGTCACTGTCCGAGTAGGCGAGGGGTGCCAGGAGTTTCGTCGATTTGTAGGGGGCGCCGAGGCGCACCTTGCCTGTTTCAAATGTCTGTAGGGGAATCGTGAGCTCCATTTGACCAGGAATCGCGGACTGGCCTTAGCCCTCGCCCCAGAGAGCCCGTCTAAGGCAAAAAGGCGATGCATCGACAATGGACTCACTCTCCCTCTCTTGGAGAGGGATGGCAGGCACGGGCAAACGGACGAAACTCCACGAGGCCCTGGGCGCCCTCGCCGCCGCGCGCGGTCTCCCTTTTACGATACAGATGCGTAGCCTCGGCGCCGACACTGGTGGCTCCGCCGGCAGCATAGCAGAGGCCGGCGCTACTGAAGAGGGGGCTGGACCAGACGACGGTGAGGCGGGTCAGTTCCAGCACGAGCACTCCCTAGTGCATATAGGCCTCGATATTGCCCGTATGTCGATGCAGGACAAACATATCTTGCGCCCTGTTCTCTTGAAGCTCGGCCAGGGATCCCAGGTGATGGCGGGCGAACAGGGGAGAGGTGCGCGTATTCTCGTGCTCTACCACGCCCATCTCTTGAGCTCCGAGTCGGTGATTCTCTTGCAGGCTTGCCTGGAGCAGAATGAGGGCGACCTATCGATTTGGATCACATCGGAGTTGCCCGTTCCTCAGCGTATTCGCGACTGGTTCATCGAGATTCCCGTTGCTGGAAAGGATATGGCCTTTGAAGCGTATGAGGAGACGATGGGGTCGGTGGGGCGTGGCTCCCTTGTGAATTGGCCCACTATTTTCAGGGCCTTACTCGACAAGTGGCGTAGCAGCTCTCCGCCGGTTCTCCACGATCTTGTAGAAGTGAAGTCGATCGTGTATGAGATGTTGATGCGGAATCTACGGTGGCCCGAGGTCGTCCATTTTCTCTTGGATGTGGTGCTGGAGCATCCTGGGTTGCCGCAGGAGCAGCGGCTGGCGGCTGTAAATGCGTTGGCGGACTGCGAGGCGACAGCGGGAGGATATACGATTCCGAGTTATCGCATTCCGATCTTGTGGGAGAGTTTGTTCTTGCAGTTGCGAAGTATATTTGGCTTGGGACAGGTCTCGCCAGCCCTTTCTCCTCTTAAGACAGATGGTCGCGGGCCTACGGAAAAATCTGGTACTAAGAGAACTCCTCGAGCACGCAAGGGTGCTGTGGGAGGGGCCGGCGCCGGCGTGGAGGTCGTGTGAGCCCGAGGCGGGCGAGATGGCGGCAGCGGAGGCCGAGGCGGCTGCGGGCGAACAGTTTGATCGGTTGGGTCTGAAGGCGGGTGTGTGGAGCGCGGCCCAGCGCGGTGAAGCCCGTGTGCTATGTAGAGAGCTGGGGACTGGGTTAGCCCGTGTGCTCGCCTTTCTGCCCCACGGTGTTGCGGAGCCCAACTGGGATCTCTGGGCCCGCATTTTCCAGTGGTTCGGTCCAGCGGTGGGCGGCGGACCTTGGCGTCTGGTCTGGTATGCAGCTGCCACTCCGCGCACATTTCCCGTGGTCGGTCAGGACCTGGGACCCGAGCACGTCAATGGCGGATACACACGCCCCTGCAGCACAGAGGGCATCTACATCTATCGCGCCGAGGAGGCCACGCGGGTGCTCGTGCATGAACTGCTCCACGCGGCCTGCTTGGATGAGGAGGGCTGGTCGATTCCTGAGCGAGAAGCGCAGATCGAAGTGTGGGCCGAACTCTTTCTCGTGGCTGTAGTAGCCCGTGGCTCCGTGCGTGCTGCTGCGCCCCTTTGGGTAAAGCAGGCACACTGGGTCGCTGACGTCAATTGGAAAGCGGAGCAGGCACACGGAACGCGAGATATTTCGGACTATGCGTGGAGATACTTGAAAGGGCGGGAGCAGATGTATGCACGGCTGGGCGTACCGATTCCCGCAGCGAGACCGGCGGTCGCCCGCCAAATACAGTCCCTGCGATTCACACACCCTGCGCTGGGGGCCTAGCGCCGCGGCTGCGCGGCTCCGCCTCATAAAATTTGGCCACGCACACCTATTTAGCGACAGGCTAGTGTAAAAGGTGCAGAATGGGTGTAAAAGGTCTATATTCCTATGTGAAACCATACAGGCGCGAGTTCTTCATAGAAGAGCACGATTCGCCTCCCCTTCGGATCGGCTTCGACGCGATGTCGCTGCTGTACAAATACAAGAGCAACTTCAAGGAGCTCTATCCCCTCTTGAGAACCCTCAAGGACAAAGGGCACAAGTTGCTGTTTGTCTTTGATGGAAAGCCCCCTGTAGAGAAGGAGGCGGAGGTGAAGGAGCGGCGGGAGACGAGGGCGGGGGCCATAGCCCAGGCGACGGCCCTGCGCGAACAGTTGGAGAAGGGAGGCCTAGCCAAGAGGGAGAAGGAGATCCTCGAGTTCTCCGTGGCGCGGCTCGAGTTTCAGGGATGGCATATGACCCGAGAAATCCGTCACGAGTTTCAGCGCGAGCTCTGGGAGATGGAGATTGCATATGTGAAGGGGCTGGGTGAGGCCGACGTGGTGCTCGTGGATATGGTGGCGGGAGGGAAGCTGGATGTGGTCGTCAGTACAGATATGGACTATCTCCTTTCCAGTGTTCCGCGGCTCTGGATCCCCTTTCGGAAACACCGCGACGGGTTCGAAGAAGTGCTGCTGGAGGATGTCTTGAAAGGGGAGGGGATAACGGCGGAGGGGCTTCGCGATGCAGGGATTCTGTGTGGAGTCGAGCCGCTGCAGGGGAAGATCCAGTTCCAGCCGCAGAAGGTCTTCACGTGGATACGGTACTATAAAGGGATCGAGGGGCTGCTGGCGAGTGCGGTGAAGGACAAGCAGCTAGATCACTTTCGAGAGGAGGGGGCACTGGAGGCGGCAAGGGCTCATTTCCAGCCGCAGACTCCTTGGACGGTGCGAATCCGTCCTGACCATTTCGAGCGATTTCAGGGATTTCTGCTGACTTTGTAGAGAGGGAGCTACGGGCAAATGAAACTTGATAGACGTGCATACAGCTTTATAGGAGTGGCTGTGGCGGTTATCATTGCTGCCTTTTTAGTGTATTGGCTGTATTCGTGGGCGTATCCTGAGGGATTTCAGGGGGAGCTCGATCCGCAAGTTATTAAGACAATGGGTAAAGTATGTGCTGAGCGGAAGAGCTGCTCTGAGTGTTTGACGAAGGTTGAGACCGTCCGAGAGGGAGAGGATAGTAGAGCACGTCGGTTGGCTACGTGTGGCTGGTGTCCTGGGGCTGGAGAGGATGGAAAGGGTCGGTGTGTAGCGCGGGCCGACACATATCCCATTGTGCCTCGTGCTATTTCATCGGGTCCTCCAGGAGAAGTCAAGTATCTTGAGCCCATTTTTACGTGTCCTGTGAATACATTTGTATCGGACAAGTCGGATTGCGGCGATGTAGCATGTGAGGCCTTCAGGAGTTGCAGGGAATGTGCTGGGTACAGCAAATGTGGTTGGTGTGCTGGCTCGAATACGTGTGTGCCAAAGAGTGCCGATGGTCAAAGTGGGGCTCCCCCGGCGGGAACAACGTGCACTGGTGACTTTGTGAAGCTGACGAGTGCGTGCCCTGTGCTGCCTTGTGACAAGATAACCAGTTGTTTAGAGTGTGCTGCAACGCCCGGATGTGGCTATTGTCCTTCAAATAAGAAGTGTTTGAAGTCGGCAATGACGAGTTCTACCGATGAAAAGTGTGGAAAGCAGACTGAGAATGGTTTTGAACGGGAGACGCTGACGACATCGCCTGGACAGTGTGAGGGGGAGGTGCCCAAGAATCAGGTTGAAAGTACGAAAAACACTGATCCCGAGTGGAAAAAAAATATTAAGCCGTACCTCGACCGGCTGTCGGCCGCACAGGATAATCAATGGAGCGAGGGAGGAGGGACAGATGCCCAAGATACTGCGGCTTCGGGAGAGACCGGTGAGACCGGTGAGACAGATATAACGGCTCCTGGCTCGACACGCCCTCTCGGCTCTAGCAGCGAGAGACCGAACTTTCCTGATAACGTGAGTGTGAGCGATGATAGGCCTTTCGAGACATATGTGCAGATGCTCGTGCGGTCCGAGATGGCGGCACAGGGCGTTCGCACGAATGAGCCGTTCCACGTGCAGCAGGTCATACAGAATGTGAGCAAGGCAGTGAGCAATATGTAGATTGGGAAGAGCGAGACCCGAGTCCATTTTTTTTCAGTGCCTTGGAGACTCTGGAAAAAAACGGCCTGTGTGGGATTTGAACCCACGACTTTTCGGTTAACAGCCGAATGTTCTAACCAACTGAACTAACTGGCCAGGTGGGCTTTGCTTTGCAAACCCCATTTTGCCGGCTAGCATACTCGGGCTTTCAGCCCTCGTGAACTAACTGGCCCCCAGTGAGCCACGGGCTAACTGGGGGCCAGTTGAGTAACGCTCTGCTATGCAGAGCTTAACTACCTGGCCAGATTTCTCGAGGGCCGGAATCGAACCAGCGACTTGAGGAGTATTACTTAGCAAGTGATCTGCTACAATCCTCCGCTCTACCAATTGAGCTACCTCGAGGCTTCGCCTCTTGGTAGCAACCGCCCCCTTTCGGGGACGGGAGCTACCTCGAGTTTGCTGCGCAAAAAAGGCGGAGGCCCAGCACCTCCTACCTAGCCCCCGTTGTCTTATATTTCATTTTTTGAACGCAGCAGCAGAGTCCGCTGTGCTCACTTCTTCACAGGAGCCACAATCTTCTTCTTAGTAATCGTCGTCTTCTTAGCGGGCACTGGCACAGGAGCTGCGTCCTCAGGCTCTTCCTCCTCTTCAGCCACGGGAGCCACGGGAGCCGCCGCCGCAGCTGCCTTTGGAGCCGGAGCGGGAGGAGCAAGAGCAGCCTCGTCATCCACCTCCTCTTCATCGTCGTCGTGCAGAGCGGCGAAAGCATTCTGCTGAGAGGGCTTTGCAGCGGGAGCGGCCTTTGCGGCCGGCTTGGGAGCAGGTGCAGCCTCCTCCTCTTCAGCGTCTCCCTCCTCATCCAAGAAACCACCAGCCCGCATACTATCAGACATCTTATCCAAGCGGATCCTGTTGGCCTTCCAGCTCAGAGTGTATTTACCATTGGAGAACCAGACACCTGTGCATTGCATCAGCACCGTCATCTCGCAGCCCTTCACGAGTAGATCCTCCAGAGGAATGTCATTCAGCTGACGACCCTTGTCATCCGTCACCACAGTCTGGAACTTTCCGTCATAGTAAGGCATCTTCACTTTGATGTTGGGAGGGTAGGGCTTCGGGTTGCCCTCTGCATCCCTGGCGAACTTTACAGTGGGTGTGTAGAGCTCAGAAATGACCTCGCGACTCTTCTCACCTTTGAACCAGGCCTTCGAGTTCTTCACAGCCTGATCGATCATATATTCATCCACTGCAGTCAGAGCATTGTAAATAGCAGCGACCTTGGGATAACTCTGGGCATTGTCGTATCCGTAGAGCTTGAGATCAACGGAGAACTTGTCCTTTCCATCAGCAGTCATCTTGGAGAGGCCAAAGGCGGTTCCCAGCGATCCCACCTGAACTACCAGAGGCTTGTTATCGCCTCCATAATTCACGTACGCAAAGCGGGCACCAGTCTTCTCCTGAATCTTCACAGGAGAGAAGGTGATCTTGGACACGTTCAGAGCGGAAGGAGAAATGACTGACATTCTAAATACTCGGCTATGCCAGCTTCCAGGGCTGCCGACCGAATCAATTTTGCCCTGCCGACCGGTCCCGAATTTTTTTTCGGCCGGCCCGCTAGAAAAGATGGCAATGTCTCAGTCAGAACGTATCCGCCACATTCAAGAGCAGGCAAACAGCGTGATCAGCCGCAATCGCTGCGTCGATTCGTCCCTGCTCACTCTCCAGCGTCAGGCACAGGCTTCCAAGATGGCCGCACCCATCACTCTCGAGAAGAAGGTGGTCGAGGACGGCTGCTGCCGCACAATGGCCGTCCGCGGAAAAGGCACGAATATGGACTATACCGCGATTCTCCAGAGGGCACAGGCGTGTGCTATTTGTCCCGACGTCCCTGTGAGCGATACAGGCGTGTCGCCCGTCATCATTCTGCCCACTCCCTGTATCAATAATACGGTGATCCCTTTTGCGCAACAGAACATCTCGACGATATATCCTCCTCCCTATGTACCACCTTGCACGGACCCCGGAAATCGTCACTACTTTCCTGTGAAGCCTGTGCGGGGCGACGGGCCCAACTGCAAGTACCAGCACCTCCCCTATGACACACTACACTGAAGAGGCAGGCCACTAGGCCGCGCGTTACTAGGCCGCGGCGACTAGCCACCGCCTTTCTAGCCTTATTATAGGAGTCGTCTTGGCCTGACAGGATGATAGGTCAAATGACAAGACGCAAGAATAGAAACGGGCAGGCCCAGGCCGGCGGGACTCGGCCGAGTCAGCATTATATCTTGGATCCTCCGCGCCCAGCGCCTCTCCCTACAGAGAAGTTCCGCTTTCACGTTCTCGCCGTACCCCATACAGTAACTCGAAAGGATTACTCGGCCTGCGCCTATACTCAGAAGGTACTGAAATTCTGCAAGATGATGCACGCCCGCGGGCATACCATCTATCACTATGGGCACGCGGACTCCCAGATCGACTGCACGGAGCACGTCCCTATTACGGACAACGCCCTCTTGGAACAGACGTATGGCCACTATGACTGGAAAAAGGAGATGTTCAAGCATCATACTACCGACCTCTGCAACAGGACTTTCAATCAGAAGGCCATAGAGGAGATTGGGAAACGCAAGAAACACCTGGACTTTATCTTGATGTTTTGGGGGGCAGGGCACGCCGATGTGGCCAAGGGACATCCAGACCTGATCGCCGTGGAGCCTGGTATAGGCTGCTACAATACGCCCTCTGCCCCTTTTAATATCTACGAGTCCTACGCGGTTATGAACTACATCTATGGGCAAGAGAAGTGGGAGCCGCGCTGGTTTGACGCGGTCATACCTAACTACTTTGACGTGGCGGACTTTGAGTTCAGCGATAAGCCCGGCGATTACTTCGTATATCTTGGGCGTATCATCGAGTCGAAGGGGGTAGGAATAGCGGTCGATATTGCAAAGGCGTGCGGCAAGAAGCTGAAAGTGGCCGGCCAGGGGGATTTCGAGGCGGTAGTGGGATACAAGGTGCCGCCGCACGTAGAGATCGTGGGCTACGTGGAGCCTGATGAGCGTAATAAGCTGCTGAAAGATGCACTGGCTTTACTGGCCCCCACGCACTACAATGAACCCTTTGGAGGAGTCAGTGTCGAGGCACTCATGTGCGGAACACCGGTGATTTCGTCGGATTGGGGCGGGTTCTCCGATACGAACTTGCACGGGGTCACGGGCTACAGATGCAGAACGATGGACCAGTTCCTCTGGGCGGCCAAGAATATTCACAAGATAGACCGGCGGGCCTGTCGCGCCTGGGCAGTTGCGAACTTTTCTCTTGAGAAGGTCGCGCCGATGTATGAGGAGTTCTTCGGATCGCTGCTGCCTGTCTTTAAAGGGAAGGGGTTCTATGAGCTGCGTGGAGATGAGAGGAAGCAGTTGGACTGGTTACAGAAGGAATATCCGTGTCTCAAGTAAGAGATGCGGAGGCGCCACACGCGTAAGAACGTCCCCGTTCGCGGGTTCGCAGTAGTACATAGCACAGAGAAGCCCTGGGTCAAGGAACCGAACTATCGGCGCTGGCTGGGAAAGCTTCGGCGCCACACTCTCAAGGTGCGCCGAGAGGGAGAGGAGGAGCACCCGCAAAATCTGTGCGTGGATTCCAAGATATGCAAAGGCGATCTCGGCATTCCGCGGCGCCTGATGCCACAATTCACCAGCCCGCGAGATATAACGAGCTTTACCCGCTTTGCCGAAAAGAAGTATGGCATTGGGGCTCACAGGACCACGCGCCGAGCCGCGCGTCTTCGCCCCAGTCAAGAGGAGATCAATCGCGAGCGCGTGGAGGACGTTAAAGAGGACATTGTGGAAAAGAAGCTCGACCCCAATGTTCCCTTGATTGTCTCGCGCGATGGCTACGTCATAGATGGCCATCATCGCTGGGCCGCGTACAAATCGCACCACCCTATGAAGAAGTTACCCGTGCTGCTTGTGGAGGCTCCCGCACGCGATGTGCTGTCCGTGGCGGCCACGTGGGGCGCGAAGCACCATCAGTTCTAGCGTCCGCGTTCGAACTGATGGGCCTGTTGCGCGATTTTCAATCGCGAAGCACCACCAGTTCTAGAGGAGATTGGCGCCGGCCGCCTCCACGACCCACGGCAGCCCCCGCGCTGCTTCCCTTGACACTTGTACGAGTCCCATCAAGACATAGAGAGCACCCAGCTTGCGATTCTCGCGATCGACTGCTCTCGTGATAAATGCCTCGATGAGACCCAGAGTTGTCCGTTCCCACCAGACCCGCTCCTTTGAAGGAAGACTATCAGGGGGGAATCGAAAGAGGCGCGCCGGCCCTGCAGCCAAGTGCCCAGGAACAACTGCCTCCTTTTGAGTAGGGGTGAGCCCCAGACGCCATTCCCAGAGTTCATACAGTCGTATATAGTAGGCCTTGTGCTGTGGTACGGTCAGTTCGTGAAACCAGCGGTTGCTCACGTAGTAGCCGAGGGCCTCTATCTTAAGGAACACATCGAGCACGCGCTGATTCCACGCCTGCTCTGGCGTGAGCTCATCCTTTTCAATATGTAAGATCTGGTACTTGCGTGCGCGGAGCCATTCGATACGGCGATGAAGGCGGGCAAGGACGGCGGCGGGCAGTCCTTCTCTTGTATAGGGGTTCTGCTGGGGAAAGCCGGTGGCCATAGAGTGACTGAGAGTACGAATATCAAAGGCCCAGACCGTTTTGTGAGAGTCGGCAAAGCTGAAGAGATAGAGGGACTGTATCTTGTGCGTGGGGTCGAGTGTGTAGAGCTCCGTGTCGTTGGTGGCCAGGCGGATGTCGTTGGCCGCTGGACCTTGTGAAGAAAAGCGCAAGAGAGGCGCGGCGGCTCTCCAGGCGGCCTGTATCTTGCGTGCAGCAGAGGCAGGGGCGGAGTCGCCACCCTTTGAAGGAAGAAGAGCCGCCAGAGCATCCGTCTCAGTCACGTTGCGCACACGAAAGGGGCGGGGCTTCTTGTAGTGCATATGGCAGTAATCCCCGTGAGTGGCTGAGAGAGGGCATTGTACATCTGGGTTCTTGCGACTTTTACTATTGGCACACCGTCGAAAAGAGGGGGCTGCAATCATTGCTTCCTCTTCTTCCAGGCCGGGATTTATGTTCCTGCGAGGTGGGCAACAGCAAGCCCCTATACAGACGCGCAACACTCGTCGCATCTTGATTAGACTGGCGAGAACATTTTAATGTAGATCGTATCGGCGGGCTCGGGCCTGGACTGGGTGGTCCTAAAGGGAGAAATAGGAACGGGCACGCGACGAGATAGCCGTCACGAACGCACTCCGGCCCCCTCCTTTTGAAGATTCTCCGGTAGAGACGACTCCCTTTTGAGTTTCGCCTGTGGCCTGGTCTTCCGTCACGGAGTCAGCAGATTTCAATAGTGGAAAAATGGGGGATATCAAGAATCGAGCAGGAGTGGGGGGGAATGGCGAAAAAAATTCGGTGCAGGCTGATGCCAAAATTGACTCGGTTTCAGCACTACAGCACCGGTACAAAGTGCGTAAAATGTCTTCTTCTTCTTCCTCCGCCACGGGTATAATGAACGCCTCCGCCTCCAAGTCTGCTGCTGGTGCAAAGAAGGTTGCAAAGAAGGATGCTCCTGCCGTCGCCGTGGCTGTTGCCGCTGCCCCTGTCGCCGCTGCCCCCGTGGCAGAGGCCAAGAAGGCTGTCAAGAAGGCCGCCGCTCCCGCAGCCGCCGCTGCCCCTGTGGTTGTCGCCTCCACCCCCGTTGAGGCCGCCGCTGTTGCCGCCCCCGCCGTCCCCACCACCACTCTGGATGAGGACATCAAGGCCGTCACTGGCAACCTGAACACCCTGAAGGAGACTGTGTCTTCTATGCTGAGCCAGGTGAAGAAGCTCGAGAAGCGTGTGCATCGCGAGCTGAAGGATGCTCGCAAGCGCAAGCGCCGCGTGAAGGTCGAGGAGGGTGGTGAGGCCAAGCCCCGCACCCCCAGCATCTTCGAGCGCCCCACCCAGGTCACTGAGGAGCTGTGCAAGTTCCTCGGCCGCCCTGCTGGTACTCTGATGAGCCGTAGTGAGGTCACCAAGGCCGTGAATAACTACGTCAAGGAGAAGAACCTGAAGAACAAGCACGACATCAAGCCTGATGCAGCCCTCAAGAAGCTGCTGGCCATCAGCGATGCTGACAAGCTGACCTACTTCAACCTGCAGCGCTACCTGAATCGCCACTATGTCAAGGCCGTGCCCGCTGCCACTGCATAAATATATTCCTCCCCCCCTCACCCAATACCAAAAACAGACTAGAAAAACTCGGTAAGACCAAATAAAAAGAAAATATCCCCTCAGAGCCACATTCTTGAACATACGATTTTCAAGAATGTGTCCTTTTTCTTAATATTCTATTGCTACCGCAAGCACTTTACATGCCGCAAGAGCAAGAACCAGGTCCCTGCCGAGTAGCAGACTCGCCCGCAGCATCGGCCGCGCAGAAGCAGCCACCCTGCTTACGCACGAGGATCACCTCAGCCATCTGCATCGTGGGCTGCTCCGTACGCCGAGTTGTCCCAGCATTGAGGCCGGTGTCGATTGCGCTCTTGTAGGCATATAGCGACTTCGCGCGCTTACGCAGAGTGAGGTAGGAAGCATCATATACAGCAGTGGGCATTCTCTCTTTCTAGAATACCCGCCGAGATTTTATCCAGGTAGTACCGGATTATATGGCTTATTCGGCAGCGGACAGGTCTTCCCCTGCAACTTCGGCATATTCGCATTGAGGATCTCCTGTGGAATAGGGGGGCACGGAGGAGGGAAATAGGGGCGCCTATATTCGGCAAACCTCTGCTCGGGATTCAGCTGATCGACATAGGCCGATCGTACGCAGAGATCAACCGCGGCGATCCGCGTGGATTCGGGTACGCATTTGTAGGGCGAGATATAGGGCGTACAGGCACTCACGCGGGCTTGCAGCAGATCACTCGAGAGAGGAGTCTCCTGCCCCAAGACCTTGGGCTTCGCCTCACCACACCCCCTTTTACAGGACGCTGCATTTGCGGCACCTAGCATTCTGGCGCGAGCCAGTGCCTGTGCAGCATCACAACGTCGCGCCTCCTCTATCACTCGGGATATTCGACCGCCCTCAGTGTCCATCTGCGCGCTCTTCTAATCCCCGCGGCCGATTAATCTCGCCCCCTTTCACGCTTCTTCGTAGCACCTCTCAATGACATTGCGGCCGTTGCACCTCTTCGCACTTTTTTCGTGGCGCCTGCCAAGGCCCCCTTCGCCTTCTGAATGCGCTCTACTTTTCGTCGCATAAGCGTCATATATCCTGTCTGATGTCCTTTGCAGCCGAGGGCAAAGGGGGGGAACTGGGACCTCTTTGCCGCGGCGTTCTCATCGGCCAACCTGATGAACTCGCGCACTTGGCTCATTGCGTTCGAACCCAAGATATCTTCCGCGGCCTTTGTGAAGATCTGGAGACTGAGATAGAGGGTAACGAGAAACTCGAGGGAACCCACGAGAAGAATCCGCCCATCCTTCATAGGGAAGTTGTTGTACGAGTGGCAGGCCGTATCTTTCACAATCATACAGATGGGTTGTCCGTTGAGCCGTATTTCCACGCGCTCAGGCACAATCTCACCGCGCTCCTTGTGGAGATAGAGGCGCAAGTCGGCGCTTTCCTCCCTCTCCAGTCCCCTCTTTAAAGCTAGTGCATCAAGCTTCGGATCCGGGCTCACGAAAAGTACTGGCCCCCCTTCACGTACCTGATACTTCATATTCCCTTGCCGGATTCCCTTAGCATAGAGACTCGCAATAGGCCCAGTGCATACAATACGCTGATGGGCTATACAGTATTCTATGAGGAACTTCCGTACTCTATAGGGAATAGAGCGCACGCTGGCCTTGACCCCGCCTGCACCCGCAGCCCGTATAGGGAACTGTCGGTTAATCAACTGCAGGCGCTCATAGACTTTCTCCCAGCGATCCACCTGCCCCCTCGGGCGACTCAACTCAAGATACATCATCATACGGAGAATATCAGGGTCCGTGTAGTGTATGCCGTCCTTCTTTACAGATCGCCTGTAAAGGATGGAAAAAATGTCGGACTCGATGTGTGTTATGTCGGCGACTGCGACGAAATTCACCAGGATCTTCTCAGTGCCTTCGTGAATCCCAATGCGGTGATAGACGTCTTTAAATCCCGCGGCCTTCAGGTCATCCACGAGGTCTTGTACGTCCTCCTTCAGTTGTGGTGTGTAGAAGTCATAGTCGGGCAAGTCGTGCTGGGGGTCATAGAACTGCTTCGATTTCGGCAGAATGGCGTTCATCGCGGTGCCTCCATAGCAGACGCGGCGCTTTCTCTTGATAAAGTTGGCTACGATGCCGAGGGCGTGCAAGAGTTGCTCGTCGTGTGCCGACTCGTAGGCCTGCCGGTCTTCGGCCGCCTCTATCGCTTCCTTCAAACGCTCCTCAACCTTCACTGCAGATTTAGGAACTTTGATTTCAGAACGATGTGTATAAATATCCTCTTCCATTCGGGATTGGGCCGCTGCCTTCTTACTCGGACTTTAGAAGTTTCGGAGAGCGGCCGGCTTCGGCCTGTCTGGCGCAACTCACACGTTGCGCAGAGCGGCCGGCTTCGGCCTGTCTGGCGCAACTCACACGTTGCGCAGAGCGGCCGGCTTCGGCCTGTCTGGCGCAACTCACACGTTGCGCAGAGCGGCCGGCTTCGGCCTGTAGCTCATTCCCGTATATTCCATAACAAGTGCCCGCGCCTCCTCAGGGGCAGGAGTGAAAATATCGAGTGGAACCATATTCACACCGAACTCATTGATCGCGCGACTGAGCTCTTTGGGCGTGGGATTCTCAAGAGGATTCGGCATCGCAATCACGAATCTGCGCTTTCCCTTTAAAGCAAAGGCGTCGGCACGGGCATTCACTTGCGGCATCAAATCATTCAGGCGGACCACAACAGCAGCCACCTTTACATCGGAATCTGCTAGACGGCTCACACCGATCAACTGGTCCTCATTATCAAGATATACACGCATATTCACCCAGTAGTCGAGGTCCTCCGCGGGATCATAGCGCTTTCCTGCAGTCTGCCGAGGCGCCCTAAACATTGACGTGTCGGCATTCGAGAGAATAATGGTCTTCCCCTCTAAAGAGGTTAGGGGCAAGTTGAGAAGATCGGATTCGCGCTTCTGTCTGTGGAATGTGCCAAGGGGAGTCAGGCCGAGATGCGTCGGTGCAAGAGGAGCGAGCCCCTTGGCGATTTGGCTGAGATACTTCAGATAGGAGTCAGGAGATCGGACTGCACTCGGCGCACGCAGCACGTGGAGATACAGTATTACAGGCGTGTTGCTGTTCGGAACATCGGGACGGTATGCCAGCTTGGCGATTGTTTCAGCCACCTTTTCAATACTCCCAGTATTGGCACTCAGGAGCGCACCATTGGGCCCATTATATACAAGGGTCGGTTGGCCGGCTGGAGCAAAGCCCGCCCCCTTTGCAGTATCAAGATAGTCGATCTGCAGAACAAAGCTGCGGAAGCCGGCGCGAAGAGCCTGCACAATGGCAGTCTCAGGATCGAAGCGGCCGCCCCTGGGGGGTCCAAGATATCCTGCCTGGGAGATTGTAAGGGGCTGCAGATTTGTCATTGTGGCCGCTGCGGGATCAACCGATTTTGAAGGCACATCTTGAAAGGTCTCGATGCTCGGCGCGGGGAATATTGCAGTACTATCACCTTCAATCATGACGGGTTTCTCAGTCAAGGGAGACGTCTCAGCCATCGTGGCTGGCGCCGTGCTCGCCACACCTGCAAGAGTATTTGCCGTCTCCTGCGCCTTTTGAGCTGCTGGCGCAGCCGGCTTCTTGAAAAAGTACCAGATAGCCAAGCCGAGTACAACAAGGGCGAATAGTACATAGATGATTGTCATCTTATTAGCCATTATGAAGGACCCTGTTGCCTTTAGAGGATTTGTGATATAACGCTGTAAAAATGAGGTAGATCCCGATACAGTCTGTTTAACACCCCCACTGGAACGAATAATCTTCTCTGCGGCTGCAGCTTGAACGTTAGTCATACCCGATGTTTTGAGAGCGGCAACACTGGCGGCGATCTCTGCCTCTTTTGCCTGTGTACTAATGAAATCAGTAGCCCTCTGCTGCGCCTGTTGTGCCGTCCCTGCGAGAGCATCTGTTGCCTTCGATGTGAGTCCCGTAACAGCATCGGAGGCTTTTCCTGTGATAGCACCCTTTATCGTATCAAAAATACCGGCCCCCTTTTGTCTTGTGGCCTGCACCATCCTCTAACCCTAGCAGCGATTACCAGTTTCCAGATAAGAAGGCGGATCGAGTAAGAATCGGTATTCCTTTGGCTCTCGCGGCCTTCGTCTTTTCAGACTCCTTCAGAGGGGTGCCATCGGGTACAAGAAGATGAGTGACTTTCCCCGTGAATGTGGGTGCGACGGCGAAACCGCGGGCCTTTGCGTAGGTTTCGACATCCTTGTCTCTGAATCCCGTCATACAGATCAGGCCAGCGGTAGGCGCGGCTTCTCTTGGCACTGCCGTCACAGCGCCCCCCAGGGGATACGGTACCTCGGCCAACTCGCTACGTCTCCAGGTCTCATACGTCTCCAGGGCCGGCCAGAAAGCCTCCAGACTTGCCGCTGTCCATCCCGCTGGAACACTTACCCCCTTCCAACGCCGCGGGTCGGCCTCCACTGCAAAGAGAGCGGCCAACTTCGATTCACCCACTCCTCGCGGCATTTGGCTACTCGCCAGCATCAACCCCTTTTCAGTTACCTTCTCCAGCGCATCCCTATAGTTTTTCCAGAGACTCGCCCCTGTCTTCGGGCCCAAGATCTCTGCCAAGCGCTCCGCCGTTGCGGCCCCTAGTGCCTTCGGACCTGTTATACCGGCCTCTACGAGCGCCCCTGCTGTCGCCGGACCTACACCGGGAAGCTCAAGAGACTTCAGAAAGTGTCCCAGCTTTGCCGCCAGTACATCTTTGCCCTCCGCGTTCTTCAGACGAATATGCGTCTGTGTTGCATCCCATTCATAGGTCCCCGCCCCAGGAAAGCTGCCCCCTCCAGGCGCAGCAGTTATGACCGCATCGAGCTTCGGAATCACGTCGCCACTGCGTCGAATCACAATCCGTGCCCCAGCACCTAGCCCCTTTTCAGCAACCGTCTTGGCATTGTGGGCCGTGCAGAACTGAATAGAGGCTGAGCCGATGAGCACCGGATCGAACTGGAGCTTCGGAATGAGATAGCCCTGGGCCGAGGCGCCCCAAATGACCTCGCGCACTGTCGTCTCTGCTGACTGCTCCTCTAGAGGCATCTTGAAGGCAACTGAGTCCTTCGGATTCTTGCCGCGCTCCTTGGGGGCTACCGGCAGGCCTGCGAGCGCAACGACTATCCCGTCAGTGTCATAGGGTGAGGTCGCACGCCTCTCCTTTAAAGTGGCAGCCAGCATATCTTCGGTGAGAGCACCGGCCTCGACGACAGCTGACCAGGCAGTCTCATATCCTTTAAAGGTGAGCCAAGAGAACTGATCGCGGCGGGGGAGACGGGGTGCAATGACTTCGTATGCCACAAAGTGTATCTTGCTCACATCGGCTCGGTCGGGCTCCTTCCTATGAAGAACACCATTCACCCAGGAGCGTGCAAGAGTCTCACGGTCAGCGCGGGGCAAGATGAGTTCTCCGCGGATGGCTTGGCCTGCGGTGGCTGCACCGGCTCGTAGGCCTTGGAGTCCGAGTCCCACGAGATGGGAAACGTCCTGCCCTTCGATGCCATCACCTCTTAAGAAGAGGCGGCCCGAACTCGGAATCCAGAGGGCAGAGAGACCATCGAGCTTCTCACTCAGTACGAAACCACCCGGATTGGCAAGGAAACGCCGCAGCTGATCCTGACCAGGTTTTATCTTGTCGAGTGAGGGCATTGCGTGAGGGAGAGTGACAACGGCGGAGCCGGTGGGGACAGGGGCACCGACTTCTTCCAAGAAGGGATTGCTGGGATCGAGTTCGCGGAGTTGTTCTACGAGGGCATCGAAGTTCTCGTCGGTCATTGTGGGCGTAGCAGTATTGTAGTATGCGTGGGAGGCCTGGCGCAAGAGGCCCACGAGCTCTTCGATACGACGGGCAGAGGTAGAAGCGGCCATTTTATACTATGAAGTGATGGAGTTGTTTCTTATAGGTAGGCAGGTGGGAGCCTAAATTTTACTGGGGAATACGACGGCCCGGCTGGTGCGCTGCGTTCAAAAGGACTGCGCTTCTTCCTTTTCAGTAGGTAGGGGGGTAAGGTGCCCCCTTGCAGCGTCAATAGTACAGTGGTAGTATGCGACCCTTCCAAGGCAACCGCCGACCAGAAAGGTCTTGGCACGGGTTCGATTCCCGTTTGACGCATTTGGCGACCTGATAGTCGCTCCCTGCCCATTTAGCTCACGAGCGCCTGCGCGAGTCTGCTAGAGGGGCTCCCTGCCCATTTAGCTCACGAGCGCCTGCGCGAGTCTGCTAGAGGGG
>Ga0209972_10001651_pt1 | contig 19122 bp, 21 predicted proteins | sample NOAtaG_7_FD_187302 | JGI IMG/M metagenome (GOLD analysis project Ga0209972, IMG submission 187302) | Freshwater lake microbial communities from Lake Erie, under a cyanobacterial bloom - NOAA_Erie_Diel1S_2200h metaG (SPAdes) (version 2) | ecosystem: Environmental > Aquatic > Freshwater > Lake ... | reverse complement strand
CCAGCAATCCAGCGAACTCCCCTTGTGAACCAGCATTAGGTTGTAGGGATACAGCGTCATAACCCGTGATCTTGACCAGCCATTCAGAGAGTTCCGAGATCAACCGTCTCATTCCTATCGATTGGTCCTGAGGAGCGAAGGGATGGAGTGAAGCGAACTCTGGCCAGGTCACCGCTTCCATCTCCATTGCCGCATTCAGCTTCATAGTGCACGACCCGAGCGGAATCATGGTGCGATCAAGAGCAAGGTCGCGGTCAGATAGCGCTCGCAGGTAACGCATCATTGCAGTCTCAGAATGATAAGTATTGAAGATCGGATGCGTGAGATAGGAAGTACTTCTACCGATCGCTTCCGCTCCTCTCTTCGATGGAAGCGATTTGGAAGGCAGATCGAACACCTCAAGGAGCGTTCGAAGGACTTCCTCGTCGCAAGTCTCATCGAACGAGAGACTCACTCCCCCATCGATCACTCTGATATTGATGCCACGTTCTAGGGCTCTGCCCACGAACTCAGAAGCACGATCAGTTTTCATCGCGACTGTATCGAAGACATGGCCGTTCTTGACCTCAAGGCCATTACTTCTTGCCGCTTCTTTGAATGCGATCGTCAAGCCATGCACTCGCTCTGCGATGGCACGAAGTCCCTTTGGTCCGTGGTAGGCCGCATACATCGCGGCGATATTGGCAAGGAGTACTTGCGCAGTGCAGATATTGCTCGTCGCCTTGTCGCGGCGAATGTGTTGTTCCCGGGTCTGTAACGCAAGTCGCAAGGCAGGATCACCATGGACATCAACACTCATCCCAACCAATCGACCAGGAAGAGAACGCTCCAATCCCTCGCGGACAGAAAGGAATCCCGCATGTGGTCCACCGAAACCCATAGGAACGCCAAATCGCTGGGCTGAGCCATATGAGATATCGGCACCCCACTCCCCCGGTGACGCGATCAATGTCAGCGCGAGCAGGTCCGATCCCACGATCACAAGTGATCCTTCTCGATGTGCTCGTTCGACAAGAGCTCGGTAGTCATGGAGTACGCCATGGGTATCGGGACTTTGGATCAAGAATCCAAAAGCAGCTGCATCCTCTGTCTCCGACACATCACGAAAGGCGCGAACTTCGATCTTGAGTGGCTTCGCTCGAGTCTCAATGACGGCCCTGGTCTGCGGATTGACATCTTCGTGCAGGAAGAAGATCGCGTCGTCGGACCCGCGCCAAGAGCGGCGAGCAAGGGTCATCGCCTCAGCGGCCGCGGTAGGTTCATCGAGCATAGATGCATTTGCGATGGATAAACCAGTGAGGTCTGTGATCATGGTTTGAAAGGCAAAGAGAGCCTCGAGTCTGCCTTGGCTGATCTCCGGCTGGTACGGCGTGTACGCGGTGTACCAAGCTGGATTCTCGAGCAGATTGCGCGTGATCACAGGCGGTGTGAAAGTTCCGAAATAACCGTTACCGATCATCGATCGGAGTGGTCGATTCTCAGATGCACGCGAACGCAATTCTGCGAGGACTTCACTCTCAGAGAGCGGCACAGGGAGGACTTCCGCAAGACGATGAGACATCTTGATGGAATCGGGCAGAACGCGGTCGATGAAAGAACCGAGGTCCGCGAATCCCAACTCCATCAGCATCGTGTCGATGGCATCATGGCTTGGGCCGATATGTCTATCGACGAACGAAAACTCTCGCGAACTCTCCACCGATGAATGATATGGAATGAGGTGTGACTCTGCCCCTCAAGAGAGAAGGGCGACGATGAGACTTGGACCTCAGGTTCGCATGAGGTCTCTCAAACCGATCAGGCTAAGCGTGCCTGCCTGCGTTGAGCTAGCTCATCGAGACCCGCAGGAGTGCGTTCGTCCTTGAGGGCGACTAGCGTTCCCTCGACCTCGTTCCAAACCCGACCGATAGCGATGCCGAAGACTCCCTGGCCTCCCTGAAGAAGGTCGTAGACCTCATCGGAGTTGGTGCACTCGTAGATGGACGCACCATCACTCATCAGGGTGATCGTGGAGAGATCCTCACTACCCCGAACTTTGAGATGTTCGACTGCCGATCGGATGTTCTGTAGTGAAACCCCAGCCGACAGGAATCGCTTGATCACCTTGAGGACCAAGATGTCACGGAAGCTGTAGAGACGAGCCGAACCAGAACCAGATGCTGATCGGATCGATGGCACTACCAAACCAGTGCGCGCCCAGTAATCCAATTGGCGATATGAGATACCGGCCGCTTGGCATGCGACCGAGCCGCGATAGCCAACATCTTGCACATCCGAGATCTTGTTGTCGCCTGTGTTCTCGTTCATCGAGGGCTCCGTTTCAAGGCTTGGGGAGGAAACCTTGTGGGCAAATGCTAAACCGACAACATCTTGGACACAAGAACCGACACACTCTAAGAATCAAGCAGAAGTTTAGGAGGCAAAATCCTCAGGGTTGATCTGATCCAAGAACTCGCGGAACTTCTCAACCTCATCTTCTGACTGATCCGGGATTTCAATCCCAGCCTCAGCCAGGAGCTCCTCACTGGCGAGGATCGGGGACCCGGTCCGCAGGGCCAACGCAATTGCGTCGCTGGGCCTTGATGAGATTGAGACATCAGCATCCATATTGATCATCGAATAGAAGACGCCGTCCTTGAGCTCGGTGAGGTGGACCGAATCGACTCTTCGACCCAGGATCTCGATCAGATCCTTCATCAAGTCATGCGTCAGGGGCCTTGGTGGTTGAACTCCTTGTTGGGCGAAGGCGATAGCAGTGGCTTCAACGGCTCCGACCCAGATTGGAAGATAGCGATCCCCGCCAATCTCCTTGAGAAGAACTATCGGCTGGTTGGAAGGCATCTCCACTCGGACTCCCACCACGTCGACGGCATGGAAGTCCACGCTAACGACTTTCGTTGAGGCCAGACCTGACCAGAGCGGTATGAAGTTGAACCGAGAGCGAGCTCAATTCCTTGACCAGCTCATCCGCGCGAGCTTTGGAGTCAGTGTTCTTCTGCTTGTACATAGGGGTGACCACTTGTTGGATCAATCCGACTTCGCGGTCAGCAGCAGTCTTGAAGGCGCGGAGGTGGCGTGCTTCGATTCCGAAACTTGCAAGTGACGCGACGGCAGTCGCAACAGCAAGCGCATCGCCATCATAGAACCTTCCCTTAGGGGTGATGAGACCGTAACCCTCGATCTCGACCAATTGCTCATCACTAAGTTTCGATGAGGTCAATAATTCCTCTCGAGAAAGTCTGATGTCAGTCCTCGGTTGGAAATTGTCAGCGCTCAACTGATCGCCACTAGCCAACCTAATCGTCGGCATGCTTCCCGGTTGCGTTGGAGGAGTCAGACCGCGATCGAGCGCATCAAGGTTCCCCTTGATCACTTTGAGAGGAAGGTAAGCATCACGCTGCGCAAGAAGGACGTAACGAAGTCGTTCCAAATCAACGCTTGTGAACTTCCTATAACCTGATGGCGTCCGCTGGGGATCAATCAACCCCTCTGCTTCCAAAAACCTGATCTTGGAGATCGTCACATCTGGGAATTCGGATCGCAACTTGCTCAGTACCTCACCGATACTCAGATACGCACGTGCTGGAACGCTCATCAAGAATCTCTCACCTTTCGCTACAACCTCACCTCAATGAGGCAACCACCGTCTTACAGTGAAACTAATCGAAACCACCAGAACTCTGACCCTCAAGTTGAGGGCAACGCTATTGCTCTCCCCCAAAGTGGTCAAGCGCGTTATTCGCCGATAAGGGTGCGGTATTCACCGGAAGAAAGCAGGTCTCCGGGCGCTGTGACTTCGACCTCTGCGATCCATCCGACCTGGTAGGGGTCTTTGTTCAAGATCTCAGGAGTTTGATTGAGCGAATCGTTGACGCTCTTTACCGTCCCGGAAACCGGTGCGTAGATTTCAGAAACACTCTTGGTCGACTCCACTTCACCGCAGACTTTCCCTGCCACCAAAACTTCACCAACTTGTGGCAATTGAATATAGACAATATCTCCAAGAGCGGATTGCGCGTAGTCAGTGATCCCAAACCGAACCATGCCGTCCGATCTGCTCTCTACCCATTCGTGCTCCTTCGTGTATGAAAGACCATCGGGTATGAGCGACACAGGCGACCTCCAAAGAATGCCAACGACAAGACCAGACGCAAGACGTGCAGAGCCTGACCTTATTGCCTCTTAGTGGGTCCCATCAACTCGCCCATGAACCTGGGCTAGATCTCGGACTCCTTCACGAAAGTAGGAGAAACCGGTGTAGAGATAAAGGGCAACCCCCCAGATGGAGAACGCCCAACCTAAGACATAGGAGAGATCCGAGAGCCAGCGTGTCTCACTCAGAGTCAGAAGTAGGAAAGGAAAGGCATAGAGAAGATTGAAGGTAGCGGCTTTACCGAGATAGGTAACCGTAAATGGGGCAAGACCCTTTCGCTTCATCGCTATCAACAAGATCGCGAGAACTATGTCGCGACCGAAGATCAAAATGACGATGGCAATGGGCAAGAGCTTGAGGTCCCACAACGAGAAGAGAATGACGACGATGTAAAGACGATCTGCGGCAGGGTCTAAGAGTTCGCCCAACCTACTCGTCTGGTTGAACCGCCTAGCTATCTTCCCGTCGAAGTAATCGGTCGCACCTGCGACCATCAGCGTGAGAACCGCCCAGCCGTACCTCTCCCCTTGGATCAGAACGAGATAGATAGGCACCCCCACCAGACGGAGAACCGAGAGGAGATTAGGTACCGTCAGGATTGAGCTCTTCACGTCGGGACGGCGGGATTTGAACCCGCGACCACATGACCCCCAGCCATGTGCGCTACCAAGCTGCGCTACGTCCCGTGATGGCGGATGCTACCCGCCGTTACCGATCGTCTTTTAGTCGCACGGAGATCCTGATCGGAGATCCCTCGAACCCGAACTCCTCGCGAAGGCGACGCTCGATGAATCGCCGGTAACTGGTCTCCAAGAAGCCGGTAGCGAAGATTACGAAGGTGGGTGGCGAAACTTGAACTTGGGAACAGTATTGGATCTTGGGCTGTTTGCCACTACGGACGGGCGGTGGATTCTCTCCAACCAACGAGCCGATGAATGCATTGAGCTTGCCTGTCGGTACCCGAAAGCGCCAGGCATGCAGAGCGCGTTCAATCGCAGGAAAGATTCGATCCCGATGCCATCCCGTCTTGGCGGAGATGTTGATCCGAGCGGCCCACTCAACTTGAACGAAACTGCGCTCAACCTCACGGTCAAAGAGAACCCGACGATCCTCATCCATCAGATCCCACTTGTTCATGATGACCACGAGCGCTTTCCCCGAGTCTTCAATGGAACTGATCAGGCGTAGATCCTGTTCGGCTATCGGCTGGGAGGCATCGACGACCAAGAGTCCGAGGTCAGCATCATCCAGAGCACGCTGACTCCGTAAGACCGCGTAGTAGTCGGCGCCTTCATCCTGATGTGAACGTCGTCTGATTCCTGCGGTATCGACGAAGAGATATGTGGTGCCCTCCTTCTCGACCCTTTCATCGACTGGATCGCGCGTCGTACCTGCAACCTCAGATACCAGGGATCTTTCGCTACCAACTAAGGCGTTGAGCAAGCTCGACTTCCCGACATTCGGCTTACCAATGATGGCTATACGTACCGCATCATCCTGTCTGCGCCCACGTCCAAAGGACGGCAACCTACGGACGATCTCATCGAGCAGATCTCCGCTTCCGCGACCGTGTAGTGCAGAGACAAAGTTCGGTTCTCCAAGCCCAAGACTCCAGAATTCATGACCACGCAACTCATCACTCTCGTTGTCTACCTTATTGACGACCAACATCACTGGCACATCTATCTTTCGAAGATTCGCAACTATTGATTCGTCCTGATCGATCAATCCGGTCTGTCCATCCGTGACGAAGATGATCATGTCTGCATCCCTAGTGGATGCGAGTGTCCGGCTCGCAGCAGTGGCATCTAAGCCCTCAAGTTCACGATCAAGGCCGCCGGTGTCGACGATCACAAAGTCTCGACCATTCCATGTCGCCTGGTGCTCAACTTGATCTCGAGTGATGCCCGGTCGATCCTCCGTGATCGCGTCGCCTCTCCCGGTGATGCGATTGATCAGACTGGACTTGCCAACGTTCGGTCTCCCAATCAGAACGACCTTCGGAATTCCGACCAGCTCCCTTTCGATGATCATTTGCCAGATGAGATCAACAGTCTCCTCAAGGTTCAAGTCAGTGGAATCGATTTCGATCGCATCTGGTGGTACTTGATACGGTGAAGCAGCACGAGTCGAGTCGATCCGGTCTCGATCAGCAAGCCTCTCAGCGACCCTCTCACCGCTATCTTGAGTCTCCAGAGCACGGCGAGCCGCTCGAGCGGCTAAATCAGCGAAAAGATGGAGCTTCAGATCCGCGTCCGGGATGACTGTCGAGCCGATGTCTCGTCCTTCCACCACGATGCCAGATGAAGCTTTATCGACAAGACGATGTTGCATTGCAAGAAGCGCTTCTCTCACCTCTGGTTGTGCGGCAACAGTGCTGACATGCTGAGTGACATCTTCTTCTCTAATCGCCGCAGTGACATCATCGCCATTGAGAAAGAAACGTTGATCAATCGGATCCAATGAAACATCAAAGTTAGATTGCTCAATCAAAGTTGAGAGAGCAGTTCCCTCCACGTCAGACTTCATTGCAAGAAGTGTCGTCATTCGATAGAGCGCACCGGTGTCCAAGTAGCTCCATCCCGCCCTGCGAGCAATCGCCTTACACGTTGACGACTTGCCGGTACCGCTCGGACCATCTACAGCGATCCGTATCTTCCTCACACTAAGCCTCCTGAACGATGAAAACGCCAGCCCCTATCCTTCAGGGCTGATGCGAAGATTTCATCTTGCTCTGGTGCAATCGCGATCGTGATTAGACCTGTCTCTTGATTTGGAGAGTGCTCGAGATCGAGATCCTCAACATTGACTCCCGCCTCGCCGCAAAGCGCGAAGAGTTCTCCTAGGACTCCTGGTCTATCATCAATCACAATGTGGAAGAGCATGTAGTTCCGCGGCTTCCCGCCATGCTTTCCAGAGATGAGTTTCCGACCTTCCTGACCCTTCCTGAAGATCTCCGCGATCGATTCATGATCCATTTTTGAGAGAGCCACTTCCAACTCAATGAGCAACGATTTGAAATCGGCAATTGATCTCAACAGAGGCTCGGAATTCAAGGAAATGATTTGGCTCCAGAGTTTGGAATCCGATTCCGCGAGCCGGGTCATATCCCGAAGACCTTGTCCCGACAATTCAATTCCCCCTTCGACCTTCAGCAAGGAACCTGCCAACAAAGTGCTCAGGATCTGCGGGAAGTGCGAGATACGCGCGAAGAGCTGGTCATGAGTGATCGGATCCATTCGATGCGGTGTCGCCCCCAGAGACAGGATCAAGTCCTCCACGGCTTGGACGTCCGCCCCCTGGTTTTCGGGTAAAGGGGTGATGATCCACACCCTCCCCTCGAAGAGGTCACCTTGAGCGGAAGCTGGACCGCCCACCTCGCGACCGGCAACTGGATGAGTGGGTATGAAGCGATCTTTATCCGCCAATAAAGTCCTGACTTCAACTACTACTTTAGTCTTGATACTCGTAACATCTACAACTATTGATCTTGGATACCGTCTCAATCCATCTGCTACTACCTCGCCTGCGTTCTCCGGTGGCACCGCAACTATGACCATGCGCGGCTCAGTCACCAAAGAAGTAGTTGCCACCAGATCCATGGCCAGGGCAGCATTCTGCGACGAGACATCCTCAAAGGACACGACCGTTCCAAGAGACCGCAGCTTCAACCCAATCGATGTGCCCAATAGACCAGCGCCGATGATGTGAACTCCGGGTGTAAATGGAGCGCTCACTGCGCCAGGTCTTTTCTGAGTACCTCGGCGCCATCAAGGTAAACATGGCGAATCTCAGAACGAGGTTTGTCTGTCTCAACGTGGACCAACACCCGCACCACTCTTGGCAACGCTCCTTCAACATCGATTTCCGAAGCGCAAATCAAAGGAAGATCCCCGATAGGAAGGGATCTGGCAGCGGCGGCGGGAAAGTCAGCGGTGAGATCCGGTGTGGCCGTAAAGAGGATCGAAATCCCGTCAGAGAACGCGAGCTCATTCGCCTCGAAGAGCTCTGTAAGGAGCCTTGGAACTGCGTTCTGAAGCGCGGTTAGCGAGTCATCTCGAACCTGAATGGCTCCGCGGATGGCTCGAATCGACATGTGCCTAGGGTACTTGGTGAACATCCTTGCGAGCGTGAAGATCTTCGCTTCAAATACCGAGGAAAATGCTTATTGCCAAATCTATAAAACAAGAAAACCATTTTTGTCACTCCAGGAGTTCGGAAGACGTCCCAACCTCCGTCGGACAGAATGTCGATAAAGCGCTTCTAGGGACAGAATTGGAGCATGTTTTTGTCGACTTGTTTACTCCACGTGCCGACAGGAAAGGCTTTTTAGCGTTTTAGCGATTTATTGGTCTATTTGTATATTGGTAAAACGATTTCGAGGTTTACTGATTTATACTTTGAGAGTCAATCGCCTTCCACTGCCCAGGCTTCATTCTCCCCAACCGTACCTCTCCGATACGCAACCTCTTCAATAGATTGACTTCATACCCCAATTGGGCAAATACCCGCCGAAGCACCCGATTTCTACCGTCATGGATCGTTACGCGTAACTTCTTTGGCCCTACTTCTTCGAGGGTGTCCGCCTTGAATAACCCATCGTCCAATTCGACTCCTTGCAGCAGTGTTTCAACCTCCACAGTGGATATCGCCCTATCTAGCTCAAGCTCATACTCCTTCGACGTCTGGTATCTCGGGTGGGTCACTCGGTTAGCCCACTCTCCATCATTGGTAATGAGAAGCAAGCCCTCGCTATCTTTATCTAATCGACCAACGTGAAAGAGTCCCGGATCCCTCATTTCCGCGAGAAATGGCTCCAGCGTCTCCCCTGGGCCAGACATAGTAGACAAAATGCCACGAGGTTTATAGAACGCTATGTAAGATTTGATGTTTGGGCGCCTAATTGTCAAACCTTCAACTGCAACTCTATCCTTTATCGGGTCAATCTGAGTCCCGAGCTCTTTGACTACTCGACCATTGACGGACACCTGACCTGCTTCAATCAGCAGGTCCGCTTTTCTCCGGCTAGCTACCCCGGACTGGGCGATGAACTTGTTGAGTCGCACAGGGTCAATCGGTGAGCGTGGCGATGATGTCATCGAGTGCTTCAAGATCCGGCAGGAAGGGGGCCAAGGCCGGTAATTCCGTGACGCTGTTGAGTCCAAGACGCTGTAAGAAGTAACTCGTAGTCGAGTAGAGCGTTGACCCTGTCTCATACTCCACGCCAGACTCCTCTACGAGTCCACGAGTCACTAAGGTTTTCATTACCGCCTCTACGTTGACACCACGGATAGCCGAGATTCGTGCCCGTGAAACAGGCTGGCGATAAGCGATGACCGCCAAAGTTTCAAGGGCAGCCTGAGAAAGATGGGCGGGCTGACCGTCGACAACAAAGCGCTCAACATAGGCGGCTTGGCCAGGCGCTGAATAGAATCTCCATCCCCCGGCTACATTACGGAGTTCGAAACCGCGCCCTTGATCCTGGTATTCCTGTCGCATTCGAACCAGGTGGGTCTCGATTTCGTCCAAAGGAACCTCCGTGACCTGAGCCAAGATACCGGGCGAAACTGGCTCTTCAACGACCATGAGGATGGCCTCTAGCGCACTTTGAAGGTCAGATTGATTCATTATCGGATGATTCCTCACTCACTGGAGCACGATCGAATTCGTCGGAGATAGTCAGGATGCGATCCTCTGGGGCAATCCATTCGACTGAAAGTTCGCCAAAGGAGACCATCTGTTGAAACCTCACCGCACCCTCCCGATAGAGCTCAAGCAGACCTAAAAACCGGGCAATAAGGACAAAACGGTTGGTTTCTCCCTCTGTCAGGCCTCTAAAGGTCAATACCTTACGTTCCTTCAGGAGGGCTGCGATCTCCAAAGCTTGCTCTGCAACAGAAACCAGGGGCAAATGCAGGTGCTGAACCGACAGCGTCGGATCCGTTCGTGGGGTAAGGGCTCGTTCTGCCAATGCCGCAAAACGATCCGGCGAGACCCCTAGGACCACCTCTGGAAGCAACTCTGCCAAATGTGCCTCTAACGCAACCGTTCGAGGAAAACTCTTCTCGCCCTCTTCGATCTTGGCCTGGAAGATATCGGCGATCTGCTTGAACGCCCGATACTGGAGCAGGCGAGCAAAGAGGAGATCGCGGGCCTCAAGCAGCGCCAGATCGGCCTCATCATCAACTTCCCCACTAGGAAGGAGTCGAGCCGCCTTCAGATCTAAGAGCGTTGCTGCAACCACCAGGAATTCCGTGGCTTGATCGAGAAGCCAACCCTCACCCTCTTGTTCAAGGTTACGTATATGCGCGATGAAGTCATCTGTCACTACTCCCAACGCGACCTCTGTAATGTCGAGCTTGTGCTTTGCGATCAATTGCAGCAGCAAGTCAAAGGGACCATCAAAGACCTCAAGGTGCACACTAAAGCCTGGAAGTCTGCCCTCTGTCGTTTGCACCGCCGTCGTATCCACGTGCGTAACCTACTTGACCGATGAGGAAATTGGCGGGAGCTTGCATCTGACCTCAGGTATCAATAGGCTGAGAGAAAGTTGTTAGAGAGGTATCTCGATTGAGCGCTAAGTCGATTTATTCTGACGGGGACGTCACAACCACCTCATCGGTTCTCGGTAGGAAGACCCCGAGTTTCCCAGAACCTCTTCCGCTATCGGTCCACGGCAACGCAACCATCATCTCTGTTGTGAATCAGAAGGGTGGCGTTGGAAAGACAACCACCACGATCAACCTAGGTGCATCGCTTGCTGAACTCGGTCGGCGCGTGCTTCTCGTCGATTTCGACCCACAACACTCTCTCTCTGTAGGTCTCGGTGTATCAACGCGAAATCTCGAAGGTTCCATCTATAACCTCATGTTGGACGAATCCACGCGAATCGAAGATTTCTTGCTCAAGACCAATGTACCTGGCATGGACATGATCCCAAGCCATGAGGACCTTGCCGCCGCTGAAGGCGCTTTAGTATCAGTGATCGCTCGAGAGAAAGTCTTGAAGAGGGTTCTCGACTCGGTTTCGGATTACTACGACGTCATCCTCATCGACTGCCAACCATCATTGGGTCTTCTCACCATCAACGCCTTGACGGCGTCAAAATATGTGATCGTCCCACTCGAGTGCGAGTATTTTGCGCTCCGAGGCGTCGCGCTCCTCGTCGACATCATCGGCAAAGTCCAGAAGAACACGAATCCAGATCTAGAGATTCTTGGCATCCTTCCTACACTCTACGATCGCAAAACGGTCCATAGCCGAGAAGTATTGGAACGCATCATCGAAGCCTTTCCAACCGGAGTCTTCGACACGATCATCTCAAGGACGGTGCGCTTTCCAGAGACAACAGTGGCGGGAGAGCCGATAACGACCTTTGCAAGCAGTTCCGCTGGAGCGTCGGCTTATCGTCGCCTAGCCCGCGAAATCATCCACCTTGGCGTTGCTCAAGGGACCACAGCCACGATCAAGGAAGCAGGAGCAAGATAATGAGTCGACGCGTGACACTTCCAGGTGCTGACGAGCTCTTCCGTAAGACAACCCTTGCAGCAGTTCCCGAGGTTGAATCTGATCCTCAGATCGAGACAACCACGGCTGCCCCTGCGACGCAACGGAAGAAGACAGTTCGAACGACTGCTCGCCGAAAGCCAAACCAAATTGACCGCTCCCCTTCTGGACGCGAAAAGCATGACGAGAAGATCACGGTCTACCTTTCACCTGATGAGTTATTCGACCTGGAGCAGGCGAGATTGATGCTCCGAGGGGATCTCGGTCTTGCCGTCGACAGGGGCCGAATCGTTCGGGAGGCGCTTGCAGTCGTCATCGCTGACCTGGAGAGCAAGGGCGATCAGAGCATCATCGCACGCCGACTCCGCGGCAGATAGTCGACGCTCTAAAGAGAAAGCTCTAAGTGGCGCGAGGATGCGCCACTGAATGGGTCTCACGCAATACATCTCCGGTAACCATGGTGTAGATCTGCGTCGTCACCACAGAGGAATGCCCTAGTAACTCTTGAACCGATCGGACATCCGCACCCCGTTCGAGCATGTGTGTCGCAAATGCATGCCGGAAGGTATGCGGTGTCACTGAATCTTCGATCCCTGCTCGCTTCGCGGCACGTTTGATGATCTGCCAAACACCTTGCCGACTCAAGCGCTTTCCTTGCCCGTTGAGGAAAAGTGCCGGCTCCATACCTCCTACAACAAGAGCGGGTCGCGATCGCACGAGGTAATCCCGACAAGCCCTAGCCGCATGTTCACCAATTGGGACCATTCTCTCCTTACCACCTTTACCGGTGATCCGAAGAAAGTGAGTGCCAGAGGGTTCACCAACGAATTGGCTGACGTCGAGCGAGATGCATTCGGAGACTCGCATTCCGGCGCTGTAGAGCGATTCCAAGATTGCGCGATCCCTGATTCCAGCGATGGAGTCATCAGGACTCTCCAAGAGTTTGCGAATCGTGTCATAAGACAAGGACTTAGGAAGGCGCCTGCCTCGTGCCTTGAGATCTACGCGCCAGCCGATACGAGTTGCGTCGCTTAGGGCCAAGAACTCCTCTAGCGAGCGGAGCGAACTGATCTTGCGCGCAATGCTGGATTCAGCCAATCCCGATCTGCGTAATTCAGTCAAGAACTGCGAGACTGCCACCTGGTCGAGAAGTTCGTGGCGCGAGAAGAAGTCGATCAGATCACGGCGATAAGAAACGAGTGTGTTCCTACTAGCACCACGTTCGACAGAGATGTGCTCCAGAAAGCGGATGGCATCTCGAGGTAGCTCAGTTGATGCCTTTGCGTGCAATGGCAGCTCCGATCAACCCAGCGAAGAGCGGATGTGGTCGCGTCGGACGCGATTTGAACTCTGGGTGGGCTTGAGTCCCAACGTAGAAGGGGTGTACTCCCCTGTCGAGTTCTACGAACTCCACTAGATTCCCGTCGGGCGAAAGACCAGAAAAGACTATGCCAACCTCAGTTAGTCGATCTCGATACTCATTGTTCACCTCATATCGATGTCGATGTCGCTCCGATATGGATGTGCTCTCATAACACTCTGCAACGATAGAAGCCGCTTTCAAATTGGCTGAATAAGCACCAAGTCTCATCGTCGCGCCCATATCTCCATTGCCAGCGACGATCTCCACCTGGCTTGCCATCGTCGCGACTACTGGATGAGGCGTAGAAGCATCGAACTCAGTCGAATTGGCACCGGCTAGACCGGCAAGACTCCTGGCCGCCTCGATCACCATGCATTGGAGCCCCAAACATAGACCGAGCGTTGGTATCCCTCTCGTCCGTGCGAACATCAACGCGCCCAGTTTTCCTTCGATGCCTCGTACCCCAAAGCCTCCGGGGACGCAGATCGCATCAAGATCGCCGAGACTTCTCTCTGCGCCAGCAGGACTCTCGCAATCGTCACTCGGTATCCAACAGATCTCGATATGAACGCCATGGGCAAAACCACCGGCACGCAGCGCTTCCGTCACCGAAAGATAGGCATCAGGTAGATCCACGTACTTCCCTACTAAGCCAACTTTGATTCGGCTCTTTGGATTGTGAACGCGATCGAGTAGGTGATCCCACTCCCCCCAGACCACATCACGGAAATTCATACTGAGGCGACGGACGATGTAAGCGTCCAAACCTTCACGATGCAGCACCTTTGGGATGTCATAGATCGAAGGGGCGTCGACAGCGGCCACCACGGCTTCTGCGTCGACATCACACATCAGTGAGATCTTCTTTTTGACTGCAGCGGGGATCTCTCGATCCGAGCGGAGGACTATGGCATCAGGAGTAATACCGATGCTCCGCAATGCGGCCACGCTGTGCTGGGTGGGTTTCGTCTTCAATTCTCCGGAAGGTCCGATGTAAGGGACGAGAGAGACATGAAGATAGAAGACATTCTCACGTCCGACCTCCTGTCGGATCTGCCTGGCCGCCTCTAGAAATGGCAAAGACTCGATATCTCCAACTGTGCCACCGATCTCCGTGATCACGATGTCCACTTGATCGCCATCGGAAGCCAACATGCGCGACTTGATCTCATTAGTTATATGCGGGATGACCTGGACCGTGTCACCAAGGTACTCACCGCGACGTTCGCGAGCGATCACTCGTTGGTAGACCTGACCGGTCGTGACGTTCGCTTCACCACTTAGATTGGTGTCGAGGAAGCGTTCATAATGGCCGATATCCAGGTCGGTCTCTGCGCCATCCTCAGTGACGAAGACCTCGCCATGTTGGAAGGGGTTCATGGTGCCGGGATCGACGTTGATGTACGGGTCCAACTTCTGCATCGTCACACTCAGCCCTCGGGCCCTAAGAAGCCTTCCGAGACTTGAGGCAGTGAGACCCTTACCGAGACTTGAGGCGACGCCACCAGTGACGAAGATGTGTTTGGTGACCCGCGGCGTGCTCACGGAGGAGGAAATTATCACCTATTCGAGCCGAATCGTAATCGCCTCAAACGTTGGCGTGTTTGAGGAGCTCGCGCGCGTGCTTCTGCGCCACATCTGAATCGCTCTGGCCGGAGAGCATCCGAGCGATCTCGATGACTCTCTGATCGCCATGGACCTCTGTCACCGAAGAGAGCACGATCTGATCATTCGCTTCCTTCTCAATTCGGAAATGGCGCTCTGCCCAAACTGCGACTTGTGCGAGGTGAGTGATGACGATGATCTGGAAATGCTTGGCTAGACGAGCCAGTCGCTCACCGATTATTAGTCCAGCTTCTCCTCCGATTCCTGCATCTATCTCGTCAAAGACCAAGGTTCCAACTTCACGATGTTCCGCGAGTGCGAGCTCGATCGCCAACATCACACGAGAGAGTTCGCCACCGCTTGCCCCTTTACTCAGTGGCAAAGGCTTACCTTGATCATGCGCGGTGAAGAGGAACTCGACGGCATCTGCCCCTAATGAGGTGAACTCTGTTCCGGTTTTCAGTTCGATGCTAAATCGTGATCGATCTAGTCCCAGCCCCGCCAACTCCACATTTACCCTTGTCGAAAGATCCGAAGCAGCAATCCTTCTTTGATTCGTGAGTTCATTCGCACTCTGAGTCAGCTCTCGCAAACTTCGCTCGACCTCTGTTCTCAGAATTTCGATCTGATCATCGCCCTGTTGAAGTGAACGTAGGAGGATTCGACGCTCCTCTCCCATCGCGATCAATGACCTCATCGCGTCCGGATCGGAAAGGTCAGAATCCACTTCGGTGCGATACCTTTGAAGGAAATGCTTGAGAGCGGCAAGGCGTTCACGGAGTCGATCCAGTTCCCCTGGTTCTACCTCAAGGGTTGCTAGCTCACCGCTCAGTTCCGCTGCAATCTCTTGAAGTTCTATCCGAGCAGCACGAAGCCTCGATATGTAATCCCGGAAAGCATCGTCACTCTCTTTGAAGGCCTCGAGGCTTCGGAGTGCACTCACGCTTCGGATGATCGCGCCCTCATTCTCATCATCCAGAGCCGAGACGGCTCCTGAGAAGGCAAGTCGTAGATCCTCGACTGAGTCCAGCCGTCGTATCCGTTGGTTGATCTCTTCCCACTCGTCCGCTAGCGGTTTGACCTTATCGAGATCCGATAAGAACTTGGTCAGCGATGCGATCTCTCTGTCCTTGTCCTTCAGCGCCTTCTCGAACTCCTTCAGTTCACGCGATCTCGTTCGCCATTCTTCTAGCTTCAACGAGTAGACGCGATGCGCCTCGGTCGCCTTCTCACTTGTCCTATCAAGGAGTTGAAGTTGGTAGCCATGATCGAGTATTCGATGATTGGTGCCTTGCCCATGTATCGCAAAGAACTCTGCAGCAAAGGCGCTAAGGACTGAGACCGTGGTGGGATCAGAACCTACGACCGCCTTTCCTTTGCCCTCACGCGAGATGCTTCGTTGCAAAAGTAATGAGCCATCTTCGATCTCAGGAGAATGTTCTGAGATCAGATCTGCGAGAGAGCCTTCTGAGCGTTCATGAAAGGAGACCGAAGCGGAGACAGCTAGGCGCTCAGCCCCGTGGCGAACCAGATCAGCATCAGCTCGCGCTCCAGAAAGAAGGTTGAGGCCGGTCAGAACCATGGTCTTCCCGGCACCGGTCTCCCCAGTGATCACATTGAAACCTGGGCCAAGAGGCAGTACCGCCTGATCGATGACCCCGATATTCCTGATCGCAAGCTCTGTGATCGCTCGCGACCTATTTGCCACGCCACCCCTCCACGGGCAATTGGAATTTTGCGACGAGTCGATCGGTGAAGAGTGAGTCATCGATATGTGCGAGCTTTATACGATCCTTGGATGCGAAGATTCTCACTCGATCGCCTTCCCGTAACTCGATGCGGCGATAACCATCTGCTGCCAAGACGGCAGCTGGGCTCTCCACGTCGATACCGATCGTCGAAGAGGTGGCAACGACCATAGGACGTGAGAAGAGAGCATGCGCCGCCAAAGGCAGGAGCACCATCGCATCTACCGATGGCCAGAGAACAGGACCACCAGCGCTAAAGGCGTACGCCGTTGACCCGGTCGGTGTTGCGATAAGGACGCCATCACATCCCCATAAAGAGAGTGGACGGTCGTCGACATGCACGAAGAGTTCAACCATCTCTGGCTTTGGACTCTCCACAACCACCTCGTTCAAAGCGAAACCTGTTGCTGCAACCTTCTGATCTCTGATGATCTCGTAACTCACCATTAGCCGCTCTTCGGTGGTGAAAGTCTTGTCCTGGATGAGGCTCGCTAGTCGACCCATCGATGGCCTGTCCAACTGCGCAAGGAATCCCACGTGACCAAGATTCACACCCAGGATCGGGATGCCATGGCTGTGCACTATCTCCGCGGCTCTAAGGATGGTGCCATCCCCACCAAAGACCACGGCGAGTTCGATCCCTGATGGAAGTGCAGATGGATCAACGCTCACCACGCCGGGCATCGCTCGCGGCGCAGTTGAGAAGAATTGAATGGTCGTACCGAGCGAGGAGACTAATTCCTCAGCTGCCTGCCATGTCTCCTCACGATTCGGATGTGTGATCAGGAGGACTTTTCGCTCTGCCATCTAGCTCGGTCCTTCCTCGATCGCTCGCGCAAGGTCAGATTCTCTCAGTTGTTCGCTTCCTTTGCGAAGCCAGATGAAGTACTCGACATTTCCGGCCGGGCCAGGGAGCGAGCTGGCGACGATCCCCTTGACGCCGAAGCCAAGCTTCCAGGCTTCCTCGGTTACTCGTCTTACTGCAGCGGCGCGAAGTTCCGGCTCTCGCACAACGCCTCCTGACCCTAACTGCTCTCGCCCCACCTCAAACTGCGGCTTGACCATAAGGAACAACTCTCCCTCCTCCTTGGTCAATGAGACAAGAACCGGGAGAACCGTCGTCAACGAGATGAAGGAGAGGTCTGCTACGACGACGTCGACTCTACCTTCGACACTTTCAGGAGCGAGATCCCTGACATTGGTCCTGTCCATGACGCGCACCTGTGGATGCGATTGGAGAGACCACGCCAACTGTCCGTATCCGACATCGACCGCGTAGACCTTTGAGGCTCCTCGACGAAGAAGCACCTCGGTGAATCCCCCGGTCGATGCGCCCGCATCAAGTACTCGAAGACCCTCGAATGAAGAGATGCCAAAGGAATCCAATGCGCCCACGAGCTTCCTTGCTCCGCGTGAGACGTACTCCTCACGATCTCCATTCAAGGCAATCGAGGCGTTCTCCACGACGAGAGTTGCGACTTTAGTGGCGACGATTCCATTGACCAGCACCGACCCGGACTCGATCAACTCACGAGCATCGTCACGCGATCTCGCGATCTTCCTACGGACAAGTTCGGAGTCGAGGCGACTCTTCAAGCGCTCTCGATCTCCTGCAACGCCTCCGAAAGCTCTCCGTTGATCTCCGCAAAGAGATCACCATGCTTCTCCAACGGCTGGTTTGCGACCGTCGCAATCTTCTGACGTATCTCGTCGCTCTTCATGTTTGAACTCTAGTTGGCGCTCTCGCCTGATATCGTGATTTTCGAGGCTAGACGTGTTTTGATCCCCAACCAACGCTCTCGCAATCGATCACGTTCTGGGTCCGAACCCTCAACCGCATCCCTCATGAGGTAACTCTCTGACTTGGGGTTGAGCGAGACTCTTGCTGCATCTGCCTGCCCAAGGGCCTCCCTCGCCTCCGCGGAAACCAGGTGGGCGTATGCCAACTCCCTTGAGGAGAGGAGCTTGGAATCTACCTCGCCCAGAAGCTCGAGTGATTTTCGCGGTCGACCCAGACCCGTCTCACACTCCGCGAGCAGCACCTTGAGAAAGGGTTCGCCGTTGATCCGGTGGGCTGCGCTGAGATGTTTCTTCGCCTCGGAGTAATTCGATAGTGCGAGGAGCACCTTCCCGGCATAACTTCTCACGACGCCGACGCGACCTGCGCGGTCCGAAGCAGCCTGTGCGAAGGTTCCTGCCAGATCCAAATCCTCTTTTGTGCCCGATGCAGTCAAGCGATCGATCATCACCATCTGACGAGCTACCGCCTCTGCATTCTCTGAAGAGAGGGAGAGCAGCTCTGCGCGGATCTTTCCCGGCAACATCTTCGCTTCTATCTCTGCAGGAATCTCAGGCTCTATCCGTGGAGCTCTTCTAATCCTCGTCGAATCTCTTAGGGAACTCGGTCGGTCATTTCTATCCGATCTCTCTCCACGAGGATTTCGAGCGGAAGGACGGCCATCACGCTTCTTGCCATCACTGGACCTTGGATTCGACTTTGAACCCTTGAATCGAGATCCACCGAAAGAGGCCTTCTTAGCCGGGCGCCCTGACCGCGGCTTCCTTGCGTCATCAGCCATTAGTTGCGCCTCAATTCGAATTCAAACCAGCGTTCAGTCCCTCAGAAAACACCTGTAAATGAAGAAAGGGGCCGCATTGCTGCAACCCCTCTCTTAGAAAAATGTCCGGCGACGTTCTACTCTCCCACACGGTCCCCCGTGCAGTACCATCGACGCTGAGAGGCTTAA
>Ga0209972_10001649_pt1 | contig 19141 bp, 19 predicted proteins | sample NOAtaG_7_FD_187302 | JGI IMG/M metagenome (GOLD analysis project Ga0209972, IMG submission 187302) | Freshwater lake microbial communities from Lake Erie, under a cyanobacterial bloom - NOAA_Erie_Diel1S_2200h metaG (SPAdes) (version 2) | ecosystem: Environmental > Aquatic > Freshwater > Lake ... | reverse complement strand
CATGCTTCACAAAAATGTTCTGTCTCATCCATCGACTTCGGTTCAAAGTCTTCTAAGTCTTTTAAAAGTTCTTGAAACTCTCTATGATCGATTTCTTCAACATACTTTCTTACATCATCGAATGATCTGAAATACCATCCCTTATCTTGTAAGTGTTTTAATATATCAGGGTTAATTTCTAATTGATGTAGAAATTCGGGTACACCAGATGAGGTTCCGGTTAATTCTTGTATACTTTCTTCGTGATCGGCTCTTACTTGATGAAACTCATCAGGACCGTCATCGGCCATTGTATGCATTTCATTAGTTCTACGGCTACAATGGCTTTTTCCCGTCAAAAAAGGTTTAGGGCAACTAGTGCCCTTTACATGAACGTGTCCACATTTACCGCAGCATGTGCCTTTCTTTTCGTCAAGCATTAGTGTAAAAATTTAAGCTTATACTTAGTAGATTGGATCAGAGTTGATATTTCATCATATTGGTTTAAAAGAAAAGTATCTTGTGGAAGAGATGGAAAAATAGCTTCTACGAATTTGCCGAGTCCTTCAAAGTATATTACAGGGTTTTCATCTTCTTTAATCGTACCTGCCATTTTATATCCACGTAGAATACCGTACGCTCCTTGATAGCTCTCAACTATCCCGTCAATAAGAGGTATAATACCTTCGTAATATGCTTGTAGGGCTATATGTTGTGCGTAGGAGTTTGACTGTAAATGATAGATATGAGCCTGATTGCGGCTTTGCATCAACGTGCCTATAAAGGTTCCAAATTGTTCCATTATTTTTCTTCGATTTCAGGTAATTGTTTTTTCGCAGCTTTAACCATTTTATGCTTATCACGCAGATTTCTAATCATGCCCATCTTTCTTTCAGCTAGTTCGTGATGCTTTTCTGACATTTCAGGGATTTCAGTAGCCTCTTTCATATGAGCATTGATCTCTTTCTGAAGCTTAGCAATGTGTTTATCAATCTTACTGATAACAGTATCTTTTTTCTTCTCTACTTCCTCTAGATGCTTACGGAGTTCAGTACAAGCAGCTTCGGCCACTAATCCTGCTTCGTCCTTATCGGTATAAACACCGTGTACACTCTGTGGCTCGAACTGTCCCATACCGAAAGCATGTGTTTGATGCATTATATCCTTTGGTAGCGATTCTGGCCCAGGCTTGAGTACTACAAACATCTTACCTACCTTATCTTCGCATCCTGGATGATCCCAGTTATCCTTCATCATTCCTTCTTGAGGTACGTGTTGAGGTAGTTTTTCGATATCAGGTGTATGTTTTGCCCATTTCTCAGCTGTCTTAGGCATTGTGGCAAACATAAATCTCTGTTGAGCTTTGGATTTAAACGGCATTTTCGTCTAGATTTTTTCCATTATAAATATCTCGTTTCCTTAGTTCAACGAGTTCAGCCTTAACCTGTTTATAGATAGCTTTTTTGTCGCCTCCACCCCATTTTTCTACCTCTCCTTGCTCGGAAACGAATGAATCTTGCTGGTCAACCCACTGTTCGAGCGCTGCTTCTAAGTCATCCAGCTCTGCGTTTTTGTTTCGATTCATAATATTAGAACTATATTCGTCCCACTTCCCCTGTCTTTTTATTTCGGATTCCATTTTTATGACGCAGTCAAAGCATTTTTTATGGATTCCCCACATTTTCTTGTTATACTCATTGATTTTCATTACGTTACCGCACTCCGGACAACATAATGGTATTAAGACTAGATCTTTTATCTTATCGAGCTTGGTTACGGTCATTTTAATACCGTTTTTTATAGTCCAAGTCTTATTATTTTCCTCCCAAATATCACCTTCTCTGTGTTCTTGAGTATTTTTCTCCCACCCGCCCTGTATTTGCGTTCTATCTCCGGTTTTTCCGGTGATAATATTACGCATCCTCTGAACATCTCGCGGGTTGAATTCTTTTTTTAGTGTATTTTCCATAACAAAAATTTAAAATCTCACTACTTTTTCAGTAAGCGATAGCTGTCTCCAAGCGTTACTAGCCGGTAATCAGCAGGAAGATTTCTATTCAAAAAAGCTCCATAGGCTCTAAATCTTCTGAGATCCTTATCCCCTTTAGTTGCGATAGGATGTATTATTATTTCTTCCGGCTCTACTTTTTCAATAAAGTCTAAAGTGATCTTCATTACTGTAGATATCACTCTCAAGGCAACTCCTTCGTTTGTATCTAGACCCATTTCCTGACCTGGATTGAAAACAATCTCGTAAGAATCGTCTCCCATAGGGCTGATACCTACACTATACTTGTGTTTAGGAGTATCAAAATGATAGAAGTAGTTATTGTCGTCGTCTATTTCAGGTTCACCGAATTCGTAAGGGTTTGCAATATCTCCTATCTCGTGTAATGACTGTGTTTCACTGCTAGGTAAATCGTATAAACTTAAATTTAGTTTACCATACTCTCTCATTATGATTCCGGCAATAGAATTGGCGTCGTTTTCTACTTCAGTTCCAGTTTCTCCGGCAGCGTTATAGATTAAACCTAATTCGTTCTGGCGATGATGAACGAGTTCATGAGCAAGACTTCTACATACATCAGCAAGGTTTCTCCCGGTTATAAACACACGGACTGTCGCCTTATTAGGATTATATTCGCCAAAAGATCTAAAGTTCTCCACAAAGTCTCTGTTTCTGATAAAAGAGATTCTAGGTAGAGATTGTATCTCTAGTTCTTTCTTACAAAAGCCAATAAAATGCTTTACGGTATCAAGATTCTTCTGGTTCACTTTGAGTCATTTTAGGTGCTAACATTTTAAAAATCTTAGGTCCAGCACCTCTGTTAAATGCAGCTTCCGGAACCGATTCTTTAAAACCTTCGTAGTCGCCTGCTTGCAGTAAAGCTCTTACATGCGGAGCAGAAGCATCCGGTTTTCTTTCTTTGATCTTTATCACCTTTACTCTCTCTCCGAAGTTTTTTTGCAGAGAGGTTCCGTACTGCATATCATCACTTTCATCATCCCCTACTGCAATATATACCGGATTTGTATCAGGGTTTTTCTTTAAAAAATCGATTATAGTAATAATAGGAGACTCTTGAGTAGATATCCTAACAGTAATTTTTGGATTAGGTTCCGCCTGTAAATACATATTCCAGATCATAAGAGAGTCTTCGGGTGTAATCCCGTCAATAACTTTCTTACTTATGATGATATATACCTTAACTATGTAATCTTTCGCAGCTAGAGCTTTAGCAGCCTCATAATGTCCTTTATGTGGTGGCTTAAATCTTCCAGGATAAAAGCACGGACCCGGTTCGTTTATAACAGCTTCAGCAATTCTCTGTCCTAGTAGTTCTGCGTCGATCATACTAGTAATAAATATCTATCCTAGAAGCAATTTAGGTTTTGCGTCTTTTATCTCCTTTTTTAAACCTTCCATGTATTCGATTGCTAGCTCTAGTCTCTCATTAATTAGCTTCACCTCTTCCTTGTCTAACTCTAATCTGAATATAAACATCTGGTAGTCTGAAGATACGCGAGGATCAAAGCTAATAAAGTCACACCATGTAGCTTTTGCGCATATCATGTTTGATATACACTGGTAGTAGTAGTTTGGTGCGACTTTTTTAAACTTGACAGCACTGTCAATAAGTCCGTGCTTGAAGTGATTAGCAGATTTAAACGGACATTTTACTTCGATTACGCCTTTAGGTGTAACGATCCCATCAGGTGAGCCTCCGTAGTATTCGCTTGCAGCCATAAAAGAAGCTTTTTCTACTTTTGTTCCTGTGACCTTCTCGTAATGTTCAATCGCTACAGGCTCTAATTCAGTACCCCAATCGAGGGCTTGACCGTGAGCAGGCTCTGTAACTCCGCCAAAGTGTTCGCAAACTTTTTCTAGTAGGTAGGTTTTAGCAGTCTCAGTAAGACCTTTTTCGCCCATTATTTTATGAATCTCAGAGCTAGTAATTTTACCTCTCCGTAACTGAAACCATTCTTCTGATCTTTGTTCAATTAACATAGTTGCATTTTTTTAAGTAGCAGTTCACCGAAAGTAAGCTGCTTGGCTGTATGTAAATATTTTGTCATCTCCTCAAAACCTAATTCAGATGGATCTTTACCTCCTAATTCAATTAAGTAAACGTCCTTACCTAAATTAATTAACTCTAAGGCATAGTTAAAAGACTCCTTCAATGCATCATTATCGAGTGCTAGGTAGACGGTCTTAACATTATTCTGTACTAACTTAAGCATTAAAGCACGCGGGATAGTTTTACCAAATAACGGAATAGCGTTTCTCTTTAGTGCGATAGCGTCAAAGATGCCTTCACACAAAATAACAGGGACGTTCCAATTAATAAAGTACTCTAAACCGATCAACTCATTCTTATTACATGAAGGAGCGTTGTACTTACGTGCTGGATCTCTCTCAAAAGACCTAGAAATAAAATAATTTATGCGGCCGGTTTTGCTGTAAGAAGGTACTATTATAGAATTAGCATACCTACCCCTTTCGCAATAACCTATATTATATTTTAAAATGTCTTCTTCTGTAATGCCCCTATTCTTGACATAGGCTTTCGCTTGACGATATACTAGCTTAGTACTACTCTGTGATAGAGATACGAATTCTTTCGGCAATTCAACAATAGAATACTTTTTATCTTCGACCTCTACCTTACCGTCAGGAAAGTAGCTTTTCATTTCGGTAATCTGAGCCGGGCTTGCTTGTAGCTTTCTCAGCAATGAAACTAGACTACGTCCTTTAGTGGCAGGTTCGCAGGTCCAACAATGATAGAAGCCGCTCTTAGGGTCTATTTCAAGTTTTGGCTTATGATGCTTGCAGAACGGACAATGAAAGGCATGGTTACCTTTTGTTGAAGGCTTTGATTTACCTAAAACACTATGTAAAAGTCCAAGTACTAAACGGGATTGCTCCATGTAGAATAATTCTCTTACATATAATATAAGGATTTATTCTGGTTCTACCAAATCCCTGCGAAAGAACTTAGCGAGAACGTTATCATTATATGAATCTTCTCTTAATAGAACTCCATTTATGCACTGAAAATGTACTTCCCAATAAGTAAGCTGTTTTTTATTGAAACAAAACTTTAAAATCTTTCTTTTAAAATTATCTACACCTTGCTCCTCTATTTCCTTAAGCATTGTTTTATTTGATCCCCAATAATCTAACCAATTAGATTCTTTTATTACTAGCCTCTTTGTAGGTTTCTTCCCCGGACCTGTGTGCTCGGCTAGCTCTTTTTTAGTTAACTTTTTCTTTGTATTCGAAAAAAGTGATTTTTTGCCGATATAAAATTTTCCTGTCTTAGTATTGGTAATTTCATATACAAAACCAATACAGCCTTTGGGGAAATTTTCTACAGAATCGTATTCAATCAATTCTTCTCCGTCAAACGTAAACCATTTTTTTAACATAAAAATTTTCTTTAACTATCCCACTTGACTATAAAAGTCATATCCGTATTGGCAGGGATGGGGTAAGGTGTGGCGAGCTTACCTACAACGAGAAGTTGGTTGTTTTCGTTGTAGAGGCCTACTGTCGTAGCATAAGGGCGGAATGATGACCCTGTCATAAAGTCGTAGATTGCCCCGTCTACAACTTGACCAAATGAGCTACTGATTGGCGTCCCGGATCCGCTTACGGGGCCGAAAAAAGGTAGTGCTCTAGAACCGGAAATAATTAGTTTTTTGATAAAGACTGATGGGTTCTGAGAGAAATTAAAATCGTTCTCAGATACCCTACACTTTACCTCGTTTTGAAAGATTGTAGTTTCGGCTGTTAAAAATAACGTATAAGACATCTATAACTAATTATGGAATTAAAGATACTTTCTTCCATCCTACAAATGATCCGGAGAAGGCATAGAAATATAACATAGACTCGGACACTGCTAGGTCTCCTGGATTTCCTGATGGTAATGGATTGAGGTCGGCTAGATGTAATACTTGTGAGATTCCTACACTACCGCTCACGTCTAACGGGTACTGTGGGCTGAACTGGTTAATACCTACCTTACCGTTGGTTACAGGCCCTGCAACTGGTGTTCCGCTCAGATTAAATTGTGAGCCGGTAGCATAAATTATACCTCCTAGATTAATTGCATGGTTGATATCGTTTGGTACAGTTATACCGGTACCTAATACGATATTATTTACTCCAGGTCCTGCTGCTCCGCCGCCGCCAACCCTTTGCCCTGCTTTATATCCTATAAAGGTCGAGTAAGATGCGCTAGCTGCATTAAGTCCTGCTGAACTACCTACAAATATAGATTCTGAAGCATACGTTGCTCCTGCTCCTGCTAATCCGCCTATAAAGTTTGAATTAGATGCACTTATTGCATTTTGTCCAACTAATGCTCCAATAAAATTAGAACCTCCTGCTGCGGATACGTTCTGTCCTGCGAAGTATCCTATGAAGTTTGAGTTTGTAGAACCTGTAGCTCCAAAGCCTGCACTAACTCCGATAAAAATAGAATTATTAGCATTTGCAGCATCCTTACCTGCATTACTTCCTAGGAATATCCCGTCTATCAAGCTAAAGCCTTTTGTTGAAGGATTAGTAGAGTATAAGCTAGAACCGGATAAAGAAATAGGATGAGATGCAGTTAATGCGTTTGAAGCAGATAAAGCGTAGGAGCTACTGAATGCAATAGATGAAGATACGCTATACGAACTGCTTAATGCATAAGAAGAGCTTATAGTAAAAGATGAAGTAGTTGCGAAAGATGAAGATAAAGCGTAAGAACTACTTAGCGCATAAGATGCGGATATCGTATTTAAAGAATGAGAGGCTGTTATAGCGTTAAGGGCCCAGCTCGAAGTTCCAAATAGAGATCCTGTATTAACGTTAACGACGAAAGTAGAACTATCTCCTTTAGTAAATGTAAGTATATTATTAACTGCAGAAGCGGTAATCAATAAAGAAGAGGTATCAGTTGATCCTCCTCCACCTCCTCCGAACGCAGATGAAGCGGTATAATATAGGCGACCGGTAGTTGTATCTACAGTAACTACGTTGTTTTGAACTGTAGTTGTTAGACTAGGAATACTGAAGGTTCCGCTAAGGCTAACGGCTCCAGAAATACTAACTGCGCTTGCGGATAGATTAGCTGCAAGCCAGGCAAAGTTACCGTCTCCTTCATCAAATGCGAGAGGTGCGTCTTTGATATATGTAGCTCCTGTATTAGCGCTAGAGGAGACGCGGAATATTAGACCCATCGTTGAATTCGTTTATAAATAAATATCTCAAATTAAACTTACGGGAAAAATGCTTGATAGGCGGGGGATGTTATAATAGCCATTCCTTGTGGATATATCAGGTTTCCTACGTGAATTGCAGGTTCGGATTGTGATACGAAATAATTAGTAGCGTTAAAATATCCGTTAAGTATATATAAGCCGCTATTTGCGTTTCCGATATCTATCAAATTACCGTTTCCGTCATCTACTATACAGTAAAAAGAAGATGATAAGATAAAACTTTGTCTTGAGATTTGTTGGCCATAAACCCCTCTCGGGATTGAGATTACAGTTACTTCTGCACCTGATTGAGTTGGAAAATGGCGTACATCTGCGTCAAATGTTCCTGATGCGGCTGTAGATTGGGGGTAATTAAAGGCGCTTGATGCTGAAACCGGAAAGGATCCTGTCAGGTAGTTTGAGTAATATAAGTGACGTATTGAATAATAGTTGATCGTCTCTTGTGAGATTGATCCAGTTATAGTCACTGCACCGTTCACTCCTTTCACAACCTGAATACCGTATTCTCCGAATGAACTCGATTCAAAAGAAGAGCTGTATTTTAGTTTGATAGGAGTAGTAATAACATCTGAAGTCCTAAGACTGTTTGCTGCTCTACTCATCTTATTTTATTACCAATCTAACTTAACCCTTATTAGTGCTTCTTTTGTAAAGTCTTTTACCAGCGGTACGGACATCTTAGCTACTGCTAAAAGCTCACTTGCTTCATTATATAAGCCGATAGTTGTAATATAAGTCTGCGGGTTATAAATCATTGTTGGCCATAATACTGCTCCTGAACCTGAAGCAAATGTTGGATTAGAAGAGTAGTTATACTCTGAATTACCGATTCTTACGAATACATAATCGGATGATATTGTCTCCTCGGAATTCAGCTGAAAATTACCGCTTGCTGAAATTGCTTGGAATAACAGCGTGTTGTTAGTTGAAGTATAAGATGAACTAGCGTTTACAGACACTACTCCGTAGTTTGCTCTATCGATTACATAATTTATACCTCCCGAAACTGCCGGTAATGCAAGTGCACTAGGGTTGAGAATAATTGTTCCGATATCAGGTAAGAAGAATCCATAAGAGCCGGATACGGTGTAACCTGGTGCAATAGCTCCAGATACTGAGTTGCTAATAGCGCTACCGAAGGATCCGGATACAAGGTTGAATACTCTACCACAATCTAAATAGGTTACTGTAGTAACATTATTACTGTTATCACATAAAGTTATCTGGCCCCCTGAACCTGATAGACTAATATTAAATGTTCCCGGGAATAGCGTTTGCTTATACCTATTCCTGTCTACGTTTATCGCAAAAATATCGGGCGCACTGGAAGCGAGACCCCCGAAATTGAATCCTTGGGTAGAGCCTGATAAAGCGGGACCATACACGAGGGTTTCGTATTGACGATAGGTTGTCAGCGATGGTGATACTCCAGGTACTAGATTATTATACCATTTCGAACCTGATCCGTACTGATTACCGTATGCGATAGCGAATTGAACTGCTGCTCCGTTTGCAGAACTTTGAGTCTGGTACACGTTAAGGTAAAACGCGCCGGCGCTGATTGCAGATGTTACGGTTGAGGATGCGGTATAAAATGTTGCAAGCGTAGGCTGATTGGAGCTCCATGCCGGAGCTGTAATCGAGTCGGAGCTAATTACAAAGTCTGATGGAGCTAATCTTGTGAATGACATATTCTATTATTGATTTACTTTAGTAATTTGAACAGGAATAAACAATCTAGCACCTGAATCGCGACCAGTTACAGTTAATGTAGTATACAGGGTAGTGTTGCTTCCAAACAGCGTATTAACTGTCGTAGCAGTGATGTTGATAGTTGTACCAATAACTGTCTTAGAAACGTTAGTACCAACTGTTTGAACTCCAGTGGCATTTAAGGCAGTTGCTTGAGGAGTGTTGATACCTACTCCGTTGAACGCAGCAGTAGTTCTAACATCTCCGATTTCTGCAATATATCCGGATTGTTCAAAAGTAGAAGTAGCTCCGAGATAGTTAAGCGTTTGGGGTGTAATCGAAAGACTTGCACCTTGTCTAAGGACTATAGTGCTATACCCAATACTGATAGCAGGAAGCTTGGCTGTTCCTCTAGGGAGAGTAATGAGCTTATACTTCATAATCTCTTGAGATTCAGGGAAGGCTTGAATAATTGGCATATTTTCAATAGCCTCTCCGTAAAATGCTGATCCGGATGGATGATTAGGGTTATACAAAGTGTAATCTACTTCATCATCAGAAAGCGAAAACTGTGTGATTTGAAATGATCCGTCGTTTTGTGCTAATAGTTGTCTGCCAGTATCTGTTAAGATAGCGTCTACTACAACGGACGTGTTACTTAAATATGCCATATTTTACGTGTTTTTCTCTTTATAAATAGTGTATTTGCTTAAATTCTATATACCTTCTGGGGTGGGCGATTGGGAGTTTAATATCTGAGATTGAACGGCTGCTTGTAGACTGTTAATGTTTTCAATTACTTGATTACTGATAGTATCCGGTACTAAAAATCCATAAGAAGTTGCTCCTGGAGCTTTATTAAATGTTAGTATCGCATTTTGTTCATCATTATACCTCTTTAATAATAAGAACTTATATACTAAGTTAGAATTTAACAACCAGTTATCCAACACTTGTGGTGTAACTACTATATTCAATCTTCCGCTCTGTAGTGATGCGCTAACAACTTGAAGTTCTTGTGTGATTCCACTAAAGTCACTCATCACGATTGCGTCTCCGAATTGGGGATTAAACGGATAGTTAACGTCACCGTAGTTGTCATATAAGCTGCTAGATATGATGTATGCTCCTGAAATAAAATAAGGTACGAATTGGTACTGTAAGAAGGAAGATACTTGACTGTTTAGTGAGATTATACTTGTGGTATCGGTTACATCAGAAATTGAATAAATTGGTGTTCCGGATCCTGTGATTATTGTAAACGGATACCCCCCTGTACCTACTGCAGCAGGTTGAGTTACCAGGTAGGTATTAGATGCTCCTTGAACTATAGATGCTGTAAAGTTCCCGGTTGTCAAGTATGCTTGGGTTAATCTGAATTCTACTTTATCGCCTGGAGCTAAATTAACTACGGGTGTTGTATAATTAAGGGACAAAGATGATCCGGAGATGTTAAACGGTGCCCCGCCTCCGCCGCCTGCTGATATTCCGTCTAGTCGTGTTGGAGGATTCGCGCCGGGAGACACGTCAACGATATTTAAATAGTTTGCTATATCACCTGTAACGCTACTTGGAAAATTAGACGTTAACGTAGGTCCTCCGTTCAATTGATATCCGTATACGGCGTAATCGACGGTTCCGTTAACTGTTCCGTGATTAATTCCATCGATCACTACGTTGAATGGGCCGGGCTCTGAGTAAGAAGATCCGCCTACTGGCCCGTACGATAACGAAAAGCTACCTGTTAAATTCTCTCCTAGTATAGATCCGGTAGTTGTACCGCCTCCGGCAGAGTATTGTGATGTGAAGTTGAGGTTCTGAGAGGTGCCTATTAATTCGCTTGAGTTTTTATAAGCAGCCCAAGTATACTGTATAGAGTTACTGCCTACAATAGATGGGTCAGGGAATAATACATCGATTCCTAAATTGATTGTAAATGTTCTCTGTCCTGCAATTAAAGCAGTATAGTTTGGCCATATAGCCGGCGAGGTTGATCCTGTTGCGAAATCTGAACTTGCAGGATCTTCTGCGTTTAAGTAGTTGTATATTTTACCTGAACGTACAGAAGTTCCGGGATCTAGGACTACGGGGAATCGCGGTGGAACTGGTCCGCTTCCGCTAATAAAGCTATTGCCTGCTGATCCAGAGGCGTAGCCTCTAAAACTACCTCCTAAGTCTGATCCTAAATATTGAAAATACAGTCTCGTGTCAGATCCGGTAGCAAAGTATAGCTGTGGGCTATAGCTGTAACCACTACTGTAAATAGCCTTGATACCATCAGTACTTACTTGGTTACTGTATTTCTTATTATCAAACTGTTTGATAGTCGCTGTAGTTGCCGCAACAAATATATTCTGTACGTCCTGCCAGCTTCTATTATTTTGGTTTAATTCAAATAGACCTCCCGAAACGTCTGCAAGATAAGCGAGAGATACGTTTACTCTTCCAGGGAAGAACGAACTGGTTGCAATCTGTGTAAATAAGCCTAACTTATTAGTATTGTAATTTATCACAGGGTCATTACCGTACGAAATATCTCCTGCACTAGAGGTGTTATACTGTCCGGATAGATAAGAGCCGCTGTAGCGTGGTATAATGTAAGGTCTAAAGGTGTGATTGTAATCTTGTACGAAAGCATACTGTGAGTATGGTTGCATACTCTGTGTAATATTACCGTAAAGAATAGTGTCATCTAACGATTTTGTAATTAAACCGTAATTAACTGGCGCGAACTGTGTTGAATTAAAGTCCAGATCTAAGAACCTTTGTGATCTAACAGGGGTAAATACGTTTTCGAACAACGGGCTGACCGAGTATGTTAGGAAAAGCCCGTTGTTTCCTGGTGTTGAAGAAGTCCATGGAAAGATATAGCTCGATACTTCTTCTTGCGGAAAATAATTTGTTACTACATCAATATAACTACCGCTAAATTCTCCTGTATATTTTTGAATATCATTAGAAGAACTCATAAATACAGTACCGAAAGACGCAGTAAGTGCGATAGATGCTGTACCGTTATATTGAATTGGAATACCGGCTAGGAAATTTGTATTTTCTATTACTGCTCCTCCATCTGATCCACTTAATGTTAAAAGGTAATAATCAGCGTCGTAAGAAGAGGTAGTATAGGTAGGTTCGTGTCTTGGGTACTTATTTCTCTCAAGCATGTGAGACTTGATCACAATACCTGTATCGGCACTGGCTCTTGCAGGTACCCAATCTCTCATCATCTTGAATAGAGAGTTATTGTAATACTTAATTAGCCTTATAAAATCCCATACGTCGTATCTACTAGTATATTCATTAGTGAAGTACGTATTACTTACTTTATCAAGGGGGAAATAGGAGCTAGAGTATTGTAGATTGGGTGCGCCAATCAGCTGCATTATATTAAAATAACCAGGCTGGTTTGATGCAGTAACGTACCCTGATGAAGTAATACTTGCATTAATTGAGTCGGCGGGAGAGAATCCTGCTTGTACTGTTATGGATGTTTTTTCTAAATCGTTAGAGTAATACTGTAATGTAGTCCACGGAGACAGAAGGCTACTTGAAATTTGCTGTACGCTTCCGGTCATTATTCTAACCTGAGAAATCTCTTGTATACCTGGATACTGTAAGTAATTATATCCCCCAAACTCTAGGGGCTCTAAAATATCTGAAGGAACTCCGTATGTTGCGATTAATGCTCGCATCCCCCTTTCTGTACCTCTAGTCTTTAAAAGATAGGGGAGGTTATGATAGATACGTTTATAAATTTCGTCTTGGATCTGAGTTCCGGGTAATGTCGGGGTGACATACCCTCTGGTTATAGTTCCACCGCCCCATACGGTAATAGTGTTGTAGATTGAGCTAACTGCGTTCCATAGGCCTAACATGTTGTTGGCTACAAACGGCATAGTAACTACATACCTGTAAATTTTTTCTTCTCCTATCGGAGGTAAATATAAAGAAGCGCTTAAGTAATCGCTACCTACTGGAGCGTAGAGGCTACTGCTAGGTAGTACGATTGTTGCGTATGTACTAGAAGTAAGAGGTAGTCTTGATCCGGTTTGATTAATTCCTAATAGAGAATAGTAGAGGTTATCAGAAATACTAGTATTAGTGTATAACTGTACACCGAAGCTTTTAATTGCTTCAGAAACTTGATCTAAAGAGATTCCGACAAATGGATTGTTATTTGCATTATACCTGTTAGAGAGGTCTTTTAAATAGATCCAAATATTGTCAAAATGTTGACCGATCATATTTAAGAAAACCAGATACGGTGCGTTGGCACTGTCGTCTAAAATATACTGCGGTGTAGAATGTATTAACCAGTCTTTATTTTGATCGTCATAATACGAAGCTGACCAGTACATGCTCATAGTATTAGCCGTAGGCACTATACTTGGGCTTCCTAGCCAGTTTATGGCTTCCGATGAGCTTACTGAATATAAGATAAAGGGTGCGGTATTGTTCCGCTTAGGCCATGCAGTAGATGCAGAGTCAAAGTACATATAATACTCCCAGCCATCAAAGTTAGTAATAATACTATCAATCTGTGACTGTAGTGATACCTTTGCCTGTGTTGTATTTGTTTGAGTCAAGCCGTAGGAGGCGGACTCTATTTGCTGTAACTTATAGGTGAAATTATATAATCTCTCTGTAGCAGATGAAAAATGAATGAAATTGTTTAAATCACTATAATCTACGTTTATCTGAATTCCCTTTTCGTTCATCAATGAACTCAACTGCTGGAAGGAAGAGGTTACTATCGTTGCAAATAAATCAGAATAATTATAGTACGGGGTGGTTTGTCCTATTCTATCATCAACGGAAACCTTGAAATTAGGTCCTCTGACCTGTACGGTATCTGAAACAGCTTCTGGGGTAACGTTTATTGTTACGTTGAATTCGGCTGGGTTTGCAACGGGTGTTACTACCCAAAAAGTAGACTTTACATCGAAGTCTGCAGGTAAGGGTTCGTATAGTTTAAAGATTACATAACCGATCCCGTCTTCTTCTACGTACACGGCATTGACTCCGATGATCTGAATATCGTTACCGAAGTTTAGATAGAAGGTCGGATAGTAGATGTCTCCGGAAAGTATCGCGTTAAAGACGCCGAAGGTTTCAGAGAGCTGTGTATTAGATAGGTTCTGTCTGGCGGTTTTTATCTCAGTTCTAGATGTGGAAATTTCTTTAATCCAAAAGTTTTGAGAGGGGATTGGGCCTGATAGTAGCTGTCTAGTAAAGAAGTTATACTTTAAATTAAAAGTACCTCTATTGAAACCCGATCTCTTAGCATCAGCCTCCGGATCTAAAACTAGCTCTGTAGTAGTTCCGGTGACGGGATCTACTAGATTTCCGATATTATACTGGGAGGTATTATAATTACTATCTAAAACTGCTCCCCCTAGATCCTTAATAAAGTACTCTATATAGTCAGTAGGGCCGCCAAAGTTCGCTGTAACTAGTGCAGTACTTATTAGGGCTACGTCTTCGGGAGAATAAGTCTGGTATTGCCCGTTTGATCCTATGTATCTTACGTCTACTGTTTCCATTATACTGTATTAGACAAACTCAAAATGTTTGCATTAGCTTCAAGAAGTTGTTGACGAAGTGAGTTGATCTCTTCAATATAAGCCTTTTCCCCGTCAGTTAAAACTCCGCCTCCTAAATATTCTGTACTTCTAGCGGCAAGATACTCATGCGAGTTTAATTCTCCGGTTGCAGGAATATCAAAAAATAATTCATTATACAAATCAAAAAACTCGTCGATAGTTATCTGCTGAGGGAGAGCTGCAGAGGCTGTAACAGGAGTATATAATTCAGAAAAAGAGGTATCAACTACTCTAGTGAAAGTGTTCCGTCCGTATACCTCTTTAATTAACTTAACTTCTTCTGCCATTATTGAACTACTTTAAAAATTAAGTTTTCGTTTGTATAAATCACTTCTTCTCCAGATTGAAGTATAGTTTTAATCAAAATCTTATAAAATCTATTTACCTCTAGACCGCTAGTATATAAAGTGAAATAATTACTTGTTGTGTCGGCGCTTAATTTTGTATACTCTGTATCGAAATCAACGATTACTTCGTTAGTCTTATAGTCCATCAAAGACCAATAGCTTTGCTCCGGGAGGTATAGTTGATTTAGATATACTGATGAAGTAGTGAATTGTCTTGCAGGATAGGTTGCTCTTACCCCGGTCCTTACTTTATATACTTCGTTTTGCCTGAATTGACCTGGATTATTTTGCAGTACAATTGTGATTTGGTCATTAGTAGCAAGACTCCAGGATCCTGTTGGCCCGTAGACTGCGTCTGCCCATTTAAATTCAATTGTCGGAGGATAGATGGTATGAGTGTCGACTGAAAAGAACTTCAAATCTACAAAGGAAGACGTATTATTCTCTATATAATCCGGGTGCTTAACTATCAAACCGTAATTAGGTATTCCGACAGTAGAGACGACTATGTTATTATCATTCTCCGTAATGATCGGATCGCCTCCTTCTGTTCCTAAGTTATCTACCGGAGTTGCGTAGTTTGTAGGTAGAGGGTATGCAAACCATCCCCCAACTACGTCGGTTATATCCATATTAATGTCCTTATTGGACATGTAATCGAAGAATTGGCTTCCAGAATATAGTGTAATATACGAACTACCTGTTTGTGTCCATAACGGGGAGTTTTGGTACGGTCCTGTATATAACCAGCTTACTCCATTTCTCGATTCAGGTACTTGAGCAAATTGCCCTGTCCCCATAGCCCAGGATTGAGATAATGCAAAGACGTCTAAGGAATAGGTTGTACTTAAATTCTGTGCAGAAGCTAAATAAAGCTTTAAGTTTGCTTTCCAGGACCCGCTGATTGATTCTGATGCGAAAGCCTCCAGTTTTGTGATATCGGCTGTAGAAAATTGAAGTAATGCTCTTCTTATATCCTTATCAGGAAAATAGTATTCTGTAGTATCGTAATTACCGTTTGCAGCTAGATCGTAAGTGTAGTAAGGATTATTGGTTAAGGATTCTCTATAGAGGAATCTAGTACCGTCTTGAGAGTTTTTTGCAGATACTTCTAGAATAGGATCTCGGCCCGTATTTTTTGACGGGTACCTTGAATATACTGTCGAGTCTGCGGATGCAAATATTTGATATACTGCCATGGTTAGAATGTTACTACACGTCCTTGAATATCTGTGTCTGGATATTTAACTTCAAAAATACTTGGATCTAAAGAAGGATAAATAACCCCGTTCAGAGTTGCTCCTGAAATGTCATAACTATATTGAGAATAACCTTGGTTAGTTCCTGCTATATTGTTTATCGATACTTTCTGGACAGTCTGTACTCCTGCAATCTGATCAAGGGCTGTATAGATTTCGGAAAGGATTATCGGTTGATTAATCTGCCAATTTTCTCTTGCAAAGTACGTTCTTAATACACTAAGACATCCAGCAAGTACATCTCTTGATGTATAATTTGGTCTAATGATTACGTCGAAATTAACCTGAATATTTATGATATAGGCAGGTTTTAGGATGATAGTATCTGTAAGCATTCTATATTGCTCAAGATAGGTTTGTATATTTCTTAAAAGAGCAGGCCCTGGAGTTGTAAAAGCTCCTAGTGTATCGTAGCTAAGTAAATAAATTGAAGTTGCTAGAGGATCTCTTTCGCCAGGCTGCCCTACTAAGTACTGAGCAAAGGTAGCAGTATCTTTTGTCACATATGCTTTTGCTACTTGACCGAATTTAGGCGGCATCCCTAATACTGTGCCTAAATAGTCTTGCTGCGTTACTGCGCGCATCTGAGAAGGGAACTGAGCTAAGGTGTTTAACCTGATATCTTCGGGAGTATCGCCATCGCCTCCTCCTACTGCAGGTACGCTGTTGTTAATAGCTAAGGTAGTTCTTATCGTAGCCTCAGTAGTAGGGTTAGTTGGGTTTGGAAATGTGATATTAGAAAATACTATATTAGTTAATTCGTTTACTGCAATATTAGATGTAGCCCCGCCCCCTACTAGGTATTGTACTGATAAATTAGTTTGGAAGGGAGCGACTCCGTAAGAATTATTTGTAACGAAGTTTGTGGGATCGTAAGCGGTATTTAACATATCAATACCGTTCACCGTTCCTATACCTACATTAAAAGGATTTGGAATTGATCCTGAAATTGCTTGTATACCTGCTCCGAATTCTAACTGTAAAATATTATTTGCAGTGAATCTTGAAACAAAGCGGAAAGGTACGTTTTCTTTCTCTAGTACATAAGGTACCTGATTTGCTTCTTGATATAATTGAGGGTAGGCTAAGGCAGTATTAGCTACAGGTTTTAAAATATAGTCCTGTGCTAGATAAGGTACCTCGTACCATCTGTACCCTGTTCTTTGATCAATTACTCTTATGATTTCGATGATATCTGTATCCTGTATTGTTCTTATGGGGAATCTCTGAATAGTTCCGAAATTTAAAACAGCAGTTCTAACTTGACCGGAAATTGCTTGAGTTCTTTTCTTTAATAAGTATGTATTCGGATTACCGCCCGCTGTCGTATATACTGAGATCTCGGTTGGGTCTATTGAAGAGGATAAATTAAAGTCTACTCTATTAGGACAGTAAAAAAAGTTAGAGGTATTGATATTAGATCTTACCTGCATTCCCTCTTCTACGATCATTGCGTAATTAAAATCGGGATCGTAGCCGGAGCCTGAAGCAGGTATTTGCTGGTATACATCTAGGGTTACTATTGCAGCAGACGTAACCTTCGGTCTGTATCCTAACATGTAAGCTAGGGCATAAAGATTGTTTGTTTGCTTTGCGTACTCTAAAAACGTCTCTTGGGTTTGGTTATCTAAGTAAAACGAAAGTACATCTCCTACATAAGACGCCATATCAATAAACATAGTACCAGGCGAGGAGGTAGAAAAGTCGTTATACGAATTAGGATAGTACGTTTTAGCATACTCTACTAGCGCATTCTTAAACGTAGTAAAATCCTTATTTAGATATGTTATATTCTTGTTAGCCATTTAAACTTAGTGTTACAATGTCTGATTCACCTGTATTGTTTATTGTATACGAAAACTGTATTGTTAATAGGTTCTGATTTGGATCTCCTCCAAAAGTTAATTGCGTGATTATAACATTAGGGAAGTATCTTTCGATACCTGCTCTAATAAGAGAATCTAATTCGTCTAGTGTTTCTCTGGTAATTTGCTCGAATACTTTACTTCTAATATTAGCCCCGAAACTAGGATTGAAAATTCTCTCTCTTTGATCAGTAAGTAAGAAGTTTATAATGTTATACTTCAATTGTTCCCTCGTAGTATAAACTGTTCTAAATACTCCTGGAGCGTCGAAAGGTAAAGCGACTCCAATACCAGTCGAAGGCCTGAGATCAAGAACATTTATATTTCTAAGGTTATATGCCATTATATTTCTCCGTTAGCTTTCATTTTGGCCATAATTCCTGTAAAGTCAGGAACTGCGTTGATTTCTATAGCATCTAGGTTCGAACTCTTTCTTGCCGAAGCAAACATATCTCCCATGGAATCTACTACTGGAACATCTGCAGTGGTTGCAGAAATATTACCGAATCCTTCGAAATCTTTTGCAGTCATCGTCATCGCGGTTTCGGCAAGAAGACTGTTGAGAGGATTATTTGCACCGAGAACCGGCGGTACTAATTTAGGGACTTGTTTGTTGAGTGTTCCGATAGCAGGTTGCTTTGGCTTAACTGCTTCAGTTATAGGCTGTTGTGTTCTATTTGCCATAACAGCTTCTTTGAGAATTCCAGCTAGTTCCTCTTGAAAAACAGCTCGAACCTCTTCGCGGATTATTTTTCTAAGTGCATCTAGTTTTGCCATATGTAATAAATATATTTAATTGAATAATTTGAAGTTAACCTCCTCGTTGAAGTTCTAGGATTCTTCGATTTGCGGCAACTATCTTTTTTCTCCTGTCAGCTACTATTGCTACACCTAATGGACCTTGGGTTATCGCTATGGCAATCTGAGCCTGCCATTCTTTTATTTGATCTCTTAAATTAGCTATATCCAGACGTATAGCTTGTTGAATTTGAGTAGCACCTAATGCAGTAAATTTTCCTGTAGTATCTGTTTTTCGAATTTCCGCTGCCGACTCTCTGTAGTTTTTAGCTAATGCCGCTCTTGTTCTTCTCCTTAATCTTCTACCTCCTTTTAGATTA
>Ga0209972_10001644_pt1 | contig 19210 bp, 18 predicted proteins | sample NOAtaG_7_FD_187302 | JGI IMG/M metagenome (GOLD analysis project Ga0209972, IMG submission 187302) | Freshwater lake microbial communities from Lake Erie, under a cyanobacterial bloom - NOAA_Erie_Diel1S_2200h metaG (SPAdes) (version 2) | ecosystem: Environmental > Aquatic > Freshwater > Lake ... | reverse complement strand
CGAAACCTCCGCAAAGACTACGCAAAAGGCATTTTGGACGAGCATCAGGTTCATCCGGACCCTTTGAAACAATTCGGTTCATGGTTCCATGAAGCGTTGAAAGCCGAATTGGAGGAACCTTATGCCATGACATTGGCCACGGTGGATGCAACCGGTCAACCCTCGGCACGGGTGGTGCTCTTGAGGGGGTTCGATGAAAGGGGGTTCATGTTTTTCACCAATTACCAAAGCCGGAAAGGACAGGATCTTGCGGCAAATCCCAAGGCGAGTCTGTTGTTTCATTGGGCGGAATTGGAGCGTCAAATCCGAATCGAGGGTATGGTGGAAATGGCCGACGCCCACGACAGCGACAAGTATTTTTTGAGCCGTCCAAGGGAAAGCCGCATTGGCGCTTGGGCATCGCCACAAAGCCAAGTCATCCAAGGCCGCGAGGAATTGGAGAACCTGTTGAAACAGCGGGTGGACATGTTTGAAGGCACAGAAGTGAACAGACCTGCACATTGGGGCGGCTACGTCTTGAGGCCTTCCAACGTGGAGTTTTGGCAGGGCAGACCGAGCAGGCTCCACGACCGGGTGCGTTACAAATTACAAAATGGGCTGTGGGCAATTGAGCGCTTGGCGCCTTGATTCCTACTCTTCGAATTCCGTGTAATCCAGGCTGTTTCGAATCCTCAATTGTTTGGGAAGGTGATTGTTGATCCGTCCGGGCAGCACTTTGACCCAGCCCAAGTTCCTTCCTGCATGACGAACGATGGCCCAATCTTTGCATCCTTCTGCATCCATCGACAGTTCATCGCGGCTGAGATAACGCATGGCTTGCTCTTTGTCCAACTCGATCATACCCACGGAGTCCGACTGCAATTCAGACATCGCCAAATCATGGTCGGGCACCAGCTTCCCCCCTTTGATTTCTCCCACCCGAACACCACCTTTCAGCAAGTTCAGGTTTTCGGAAAGGTACCGGTAATCGTCTGCCAAATCTGAAGGCACGACTTCCACCGCGTCACCCCGTCGGAAAAACTCAAATGAATCCGAATCCTTCAACAACCTCGTGGCTGCAGAACGGTCCTGTTTCTGAAGGACTGAAAGGGCGGCCGATCGCGAATGTTTTTTTCCTTTTGGATTGCCATCGGCTGTTTTGCGGCCATGAGATTGCTTTTGGAGGCATGCGAAATAAAAACCTTCACCCGAGACTTTGTGCGGATAACAATGATAGGTGTGTTTCATCTCTGGACAATAGCCTTCCGTGTCACCCGGTGTAAGGCCCCATTCGGCTGGGAATTGAAATTCCACGATCTCAAATTCAGTTCCGGATTCATCCAACAACCATTGGACGATGGATTCATTTTCTTGACGATTGTAGGTGCAAGTGGAATAAATGAGCCTGCCCCCGGGTGCCAAACTCCCGATGATGGAAGCGAGGATCTCTTTTTGACGCTCCGCACATTGGGCTACCATTTTTGGACTCCAATGTTGGATGACTTTGGGGTCTTTCCTGAACATGCCCTCACCCGAACATGGAGCGTCTACCAGGATCAAGTCGAAATAATTGCGCAGCTGACCCAATTTGGCGGGATGGTTGTGGGTCACGAACACGTTTGGATTGCCCCACCGGCTGATGTTTTCTTCGAGCACTTCGGCCCGATTGCGTACGACCTCGTTGGCCACCAACAAACTGCCCGGTGTCATCTTGGCTGCCAAGAGGGTGCTTTTCCCTCCCGGTGAAGCGCACAAATCCAACACACGGATGTCTTGCGAAAAATCGCCTAGCTGCCCGATGAACATGGAGGCGGCCTCCTGCACGTAATAGGCCCCGGCATAAATCAGAGGATCCTTGAAAAATGCGGGTCTTTCCGGCAGATACACCGCAGCCAGGCACCATGGAACCGGACTTGAGGACGGAAAAGAGGCTCCTGGCTTGCGTGGATTCAGACGCACTGAAATGTTGGGTTTTCCATTCAATGCCTGGATGAAAGCGGGGTAATCCCCACCCAACAAGGTTTGCATTTGGCTCGTGAAAGCCCCGGGTAGCGACAGTTCCATCGGTCAAAGGTAAGTCATCAACTGGCAATTCCCGTTTCGGGATGCCACAAATAGCTCAGGGCCACGCGGGACCATCCGGCAAATCGTCGGTGTCCAAGATGGAACTACCCGTGGAATCTATTCCGGCATCGGAGCATGACCATTCCATGTATCCCGCAGGCGGGATGAAAGGGCCTATTGGCAACCCGATGCTACGGTCGGCAATGACTTGCTGCATGAACAAAGCCCAAATCGGCAACCCGGTATTGGCCCCTTGACCACTTGCCGTTGAACTGAACCTCAAGCGACGATCATCATTGCCCACCCATGCCCCGCTCACCAAGTTGGGTGTCATCCCGATGAACCATCCGTCCATGTTGTTTTGGGTGGTTCCTGTTTTTCCTGAAATCTGATTGGTGAACCCATATCTCCCGCGAAGACGTCCTGCAGTTCCTCCCGCCATGTCGATGGGACCATGCAGCATTCGCACGATGGTGAAGGCCGTGATGGGGCTGAGCACTTCCCTCACTTCGGGTTTGTGTTCGTAAATCACATTACCTTGCTTGTCCTCGATTCGCTTGATCATGTAGGGCTTCACATACACCCCGTTGTTGGCGAAAGCAGAGTATGCACCCACCATCTCGTAAAGGCTCACATCCGAGGTGCCGAGTGCCAAGGCTGGAACACAATCCAATGGGCTCTCGATACCCAAACGGCGGGCGAGTTTGCAAACTGCCTCTGGACCCACCTCCATCATGAGGGAGGCCGTCACGCGGTTGAGCGACCAAGCCAAGGCCTGCGCGTAGGTGATGATGCCATTGTCGGCATCTCCACCTGAGTTGTCGGGCTGCCATAAACTACCATCTGGCAATTGGATGGACACGGGTACGTTCAGGACGCGCTCACATGGATGATGCCTTCCTCCGTCCATGGCCAAAGCATACACAATGGGCTTGAAGGTCGAACCAACCTGGCGTTTTCCTTGACGAACGTGGTCGTATTTGAACATCCCGTATTCGATGCCACCCACCCAAGCCTTGATTTCGCCAGTGCGCGGGTCCATGCTCATGAATCCCGCCTGCAACATTTTGAGGTGGTGGATTACGGAATCCCTCGGGGTCATTACCGAGTCCACGGTCCCTCTTTCCCAGCTCCAAACCCTCATGTTAATGGGTTCGTTGAATTGTGCATCGATTTCGCTTTTGCTCAGGCCCTCTTCATCAGCATTGCGGTAACGATCCGAGCGGCGAATGGCGTCTTCCACGATTCGTTTGTTGGTGTTCCACGGCTTTTTACGCCCCATGTCTCGCTCAAACGATTCCTGCAACACGGGCATGTGCTTTTGAATGGCCGACTCTGCGTGCCGTTGCATCCTCGAATCCAGGGTAGTGTATACCTTGAGTCCGTCGCGGTACAGGTCGTATTCTTTGTCAGCATCGGCCAAAACACGCTCCACTTCCAACTTCAATTGGTCCCGGAAATAGCCTGTGAGCACCGAACTTGTCCCGCCGACGCGATATTTCAAGCCCAAATCCAATTTTTTCACACTGTCGGCCAAGTTTTCGGATATCAAATCGTACTTGAGCATTTGTTCGATGACCGTGTTTCGGCGGTTTTTGGCCCTTTCGGCATGGCGCATCGGATTGTAGTAGGAAGGTCCTTTGAGGAGGCCTATCATCAAGGCAGCCTCGTGCAATTCCAGTTGGCTGGCCGGCTTGCTGAACAACGTTTGGGCACCCAACTGAATCCCGTAGGTGTTGCCATAGAAACTCGTGGTGTTCAAGTAGGCCTGCATGATCTCGTCCTTGGTGAAACGGGATTCCAAAACGATGGCCACAATGGCTTCCTTGGCTTTCCTGAGCAACGATTGTTTGGTTCCTACCTGATTGAACAGGTTACGCGCCAATTGCTGGGTGAGGGTGGAGCCACCCCTGAGATCAAAGTGAAAAATCAAATCTTTCACAATGGTGAATGGTGTCCAAGGGTCAATGCCGCTGTGGGATTCAAAGCGGATGTCTTCTGTGGCCAACAATGCAGGTTTCACCCAAGGACTCATGCTGTCCAAGGGGATGAACTCCCTGTCCTGTTTGGAGAAAATCGACCCCAGCCTTTGTCCGTCGGCGCTGTAAATCTGTGTACTAAGATCCAATTGAGGATTTTCAATGTCGTGCAGGGGAGGCAGATTGATGACCACTGACACGATGAAAACGACCACAATGAATGAAAAAACTCCTCCTGCCCACAGCATGACGCGGCGCTTGTTTTCTCTTACATAGACGATCGCCGATTGGATTTTCTCGGTGATTCCTTGCAGGCTAAGGGGCATAATTGAATTTGATTGCATGCAAAAATGCAAAATATCGGCCACCTTCACCACTTGCTTTGTCCGAAGGGGTGTTTCTGGATTCGAGTTACTTTCTTTTGCGGCTGTTTTTGTGTTATTTTCCATCATGACAGCCAATCAGATCGATTATGCCAACATTGGGCTGATGCTCGTGGCCTTGGTTGCAGGTTTTTTACTGCCCTTTGAGGTGTTTCTTTTTTCTTACGCCTTTTTGGGGCCCTTGCATTACCTCACCGAGATTTCTTGGCTACACGACAGGCAATATTTCAGTCCTAAAAAGTGGGATTGGGTGCCGATTGCCATCTTGGGAGTATTGATTTTAATAGGCGCAAAAGCGGTGATGGGCCCCGAAATTGTAGGTCGGTTGGAATCCTTTGGATTGGGCGGACTTGTTGCTTGGGCAGACCAATATGTCTATGACATCACCTTTTTCGCCTTTGGCCTGGCCTTCATTTTCGTGATTTTCAAGGATTGGACCTATCGCACGGCCGGTATCATGGTATTGCTGTTGGCCGCATGGATTTTTGTGCTTCCCGAGCCCGTTTCAGGTCCCATCACAACCCAAGCCCAATACGATGTTTACGAGCAAAAATACTCGCATGTATTTTTCAAAATCTTTGCCGTTTACACCCCTACCCTGATCCACGTTTACCTTTTCACGGGGGCCTTCATTTTGTTCGGAGCCTTGAAGCGCAGAAGCTCTGCCGGATATTTGTCCTTTGCTGCATTCGTTACCTGCGCCTTGGCCTGCTTATTGATCACCCCGGGCGATTTGGGCTACGCCCCCACCGAATGGGCCGTCAGCAGCTATGCCAAAACTTTCGAAAGCCTCAACATGTACCTGATGATGGATTTGGGTCAAATCCCATTTCGCCAAATCAATGAATTCAACATCTTCAATGACCCCCTCAGCATCCAATTCACCCGTTTCATCGCATTCGCTTACACCTACCACTACCTGAATTGGTTTTCCAAAACTTCGGTCATCCAGTGGCACAAAGTCCCTAAAGCTAGATTCTTGGTGGTCATTGTACTTTGGGTAGCTTCCATCGCGCTCTACCTGTACAACTACAGCATCGGTTTCCGTTGGTTGTTTTTGTTGAGCTTCCTGCACGTGTTGCTGGAGTTCCCATTGAACCATCAGAGCTTCATCGGGATTGCCAAAGAGCTGTCCAAGATGATTTCAAGAAAACCACAGGCTGCCAAAACCTGAGACCATCCTACAACTCAATGCCGGTCGGCGCCTTGAACACCTACCTTGAAGTGGAAGATAAGGGATTTGAATTGACTCAGGGCTTCAAAATTTTGCCACTGAAAGTGTCTGCATTCACCTTCAACTTGTAAAGATAAACACCCTTGGAGCGCCCTCTGAGCTCTACAGGAACCTTATGCGTACCAGCCGGGAGTCTCAATTGCGATAGACTGGCTACCCTTTTACCTGAGATATCAAACACCTCCAAGGTCAACAAAGACGATTGTTTGGTCTCCAGTTCGATGGTGAAAGATTCAGTTTCACGGTTGTATTGGCTGCCCACAACACGGGATTGGCTGGGTACATCCACATATGCCTCGGTCATGCCCATGAAATTGTAAGCGCCATCCAAATCCTTGAGATACAATTCGTACATGTACAATCCTGGCTCCACCACGTAGGGGTCCACAAACTGGTATGAACTTCCGGACGGCCTGTTCAAACAACCCAGGGTAGCGACCACTTTCCTTACTTGGCGGTTGTGGCGCTCATCTGCAGTCAGCCCTTCCTCGTAAATCAGATCATCGAATCTCCGGACAATCTGGTATTCCTTTCCGTTGTTTTCGGCGGTGGTGGTCCAATCAATCCGCATGTCTTTTCCAGATCGTACCACTGCAAATCGCTGAAGGGTTGCAGGCAGAGGAGGCCCTGTAATCAAAAAGTTCCAGTTGCAAGCAGCACCAGCATTCCCGTCGAAAACAATCAGATAACATTGACCTGCTGTTAGGCTGTGGGTGTAAGTCAAATTGGCAACTGTACCACCCGAGCACGAGAGCAAACCACCTTGTGTATTGTTGTTGCAATCCACGCCCGCTGCGTAAATCCCGAATTGCAAAGAGGCCCCTCCGCCCGTGCAGGAAACCGAAGAAACCGCGAAACTGTAACTACCACTTACTGTGGGACAGAATTCCGCCCACGACGTGTTTTCTGGCGAACCACAAAATGAACCTTCTACGAAACAGTTCAAACCCATCAATGCTGAACTGCAGTCCTCGTTGTGGTTGGGCGCTCCTGAACAAATGGACGCGCAATTTCCATTGACGAAACAATCATAACAAGCAGTCACTGCTGAACAGCTTGAGTTTGAGTAGCTGTAGGTGGTGTTGATGGACAGGGCTGGACCGGGACAAGTATTGGAGGGACCACAGCCTCCTCCACCTCCGGCAAATAGGGATGCTGGCAAGGAAATAGCCAACACAATCCAAAGGGCGAAAATTGGGGGTGAATGCATGGTTTTGTTGTTGGTTTTCATCAAGTTGGTTAAAAAAATATAACTTTCCAAAAAGTGCTGATTCTCCGCAAAGAAACACAATGTCTGCCATTTTTTGAAACAATTTCCATCACATATAGGAGTGAAGTGTCTCTGCATCAGCAATTTCAACGCATCTGCCTACTGGTTGGGCCTCCTTGAAGGAGTTTTGGTCATGGGCGTGGAGTTGGTGATTGGACACGAAATTGCAAAAACGTGCGGCGGAAGCCTCCAAGTTTGGGCACTGACCTTAGCCGGAGTCATGTCTGGATTGGCTTTGGGCTATGCTTGGTCTGCCATGGGCCTCACTCGCTTAACCTCCATCCATCCTGTCCGCCTGGCTTCCTTGGGCATGATTTGCGTGACCGTTGGCTATTGTCTCCACTGTTCGGGAATCCTAACAGTGCAAGAAAACATAGATAGAGCCACCCTGATGGTTACCTTGATGATTCTACCGGGGATGACCCTGTTCGGACAAATCCTGCCTTCGATTCTCAATCTTTCCAATCAAGTCATTCCCGGAAAATTATTTGCATTTGCGACATTGGGCGGGCTAGCCACAGCACTCTTGGCAGGATTCGTCCTGTTTGATTCGTTTCACCCATCCCGGATTTTATCAAGTATGGTCTTGATAGTGATGGTCTTCTGCTTGCTTTGGGATGGATTCAAAACGAATGGTTGGGTTCATTTCATCCTGGGAGTCGTTTCCTTTGCATCACTGAATTTTGTCCATCGACCACCCTCTGCGATTTGGCACTCCGAGAATTTTTACGGCATAGTGGAAATTGAGGATGAGGCCCAGAGCGGTATCAGATCCTTGAATTTCAATGGCCTTCCCCAAACGGTGGTGAGTATCGATGACACGTGCTCGGTCCTTCCTTATGTGAACCAAATTGCTGTGATGGGATCGGTATACCCAGCTGGAAGCAGGAGTTTGGTCTTGGGAGTCGGTGGTGGCACGGTTTTGAGGGCATTGGACGAGTTGGGGCACCAAACCGAGGCCTGTGAATGGAACCCAGGAATTGTGGATGCATCCTTGAAATGGTTTCAACCCAAAGCCGTCAAATGGACCGTTGACGACGCCAGACACCACATCAGGAGGCTTCAGGGCACGTATCAATTCATGGTTTTAGACTGTTTTTTTGGAGAGCAGCCGCCTTGGCATGTGCTAACGTTAGAGTCATTGAAGGAGTTGCAGGCCCATCTCGTACCGGGCGGAATGGCAATAATTTATTTTCCGCGTGATTTAGGAAATGAGGATTTGGGCAGCAAATTGTTGGTCAACACCTTGCTTAAGGCCGGCTTTTGCGTGGCTGGATTGTCTCCTTCCCAAGGTCAAAACACCGGCCAAATTTTCATTGCGACACTTAAGAAATTCGATTACGCCTCCTTCCCCCCCTTCCGTTTGACCGCTTGTACAGAGAAAGCAGGCATGGACTCAAGAATCCCCTATCGAATCTTGGAGGGATATCCGGAAGTCGGTTTTTTTGATGATGACCATCCCGTTCTTGAACGTTTAAAAACAGGAATGCATGCCCTGCGCTGAATTCACCTGCGCCTCCTTTTTCGTTTTGATTCAGGTCCCTCCGAAACATCGACCCATTCCCAAGCTGCCTCTCTGACCACAGATGGTCCGAATCCGAATGACCAAAGTGAAACCTTCCTCAGTGCAATCGGCTTTGGGGAATTAGCTTGTAAACCAGTGTTGGAGTTCATGATACCATGCTCGGCGGCCAACTCTACCCTTACCGGGACAACACCGGACCTGACCATGTCGATATGAAGGGCTGCTTTCATGGAAAGGTCCACCACCCTCCCTTTGGTAAAAGGTCCACGGTCGTTCACTTTGACAACTACTTGTTTTCCATTTTGCTTGTTGGTCACCAACAACAACGAGCCAAAAGGGTACGTGCGGTGGGCAGCTGTCAAACTGTCGGGGTGATATTTCTCACCAGATGAGGTACGTCTGCCCTTGAATTTGTTGGCATAATAGGAGGCCTGCCCCTCTTCGGTTTGCGCCATTCCGAAGGAGGTTGAAGCCATCCAAAGCACGGTGGCCGCCATGAGCATATAACTTGGGTGAATCATGCGTCGTGATTCAAGCTAATACTAGAAGTTGAATTATCCAATGGCCTTGGGTTTATGCTTCCTTTCCTTAAATTGTTTGCCATGTGCGGAAGATACTCCCTCTCCTTGCCTGCTGCCACATTGGCTGAATTGCTGACCTTGGACCTGCCCGAGGTGGAGATGGAGCCTCGGTATAACATGGCGCCCTCCCAACGCTTGCCTGTGGTCACGGATGCGGAGCCCAACCGCCTGCAATGGATGCGATGGGGGTTGATTCCTTCTTGGGCCAAAGACCCGTCCATTGGGCACAAACTCATCAATGCGCGCTCAGAGACCCTGGCCGAAAAACCTGCCTTCCGCTATTCCTTTTCAAAACAAAGGTGCTTGGTGCCTGCTGACGGATTCTATGAATGGAAACCGGGGCCATTGGGCAAAACCCCTTACCACATTCACCTTCAGGACAGGTCTTTGATGACTTTTGCAGGCCTTTGGGAAACATGGAAAGATGCGGAGGGCCGGGAGATCATGAGCTTCAACATCGTGACCGTGGAACCCAATGCACTCATGGCTCCCATTCACGACAGGATGCCCGCCATCATTTTGCCCAAAGACAGAAAAACCTGGTTGGACCCTGCAACTTCGCAAACAGAATTGATGGGCCTCCTTAAACCCTATTCGCTTGGCGACCTCCAAGCCGATGCCGTAGGCAATAGGGTCAACTCCCCCCTGAACGAAGGACCAGAATTGTGGAATCCGCCCTTCCCTTCTTTGTTTTGAATCAGGATTTGCGCTCCATCACGGCCATGGTAAGCCTGGAAATCACGCACAATTTTCCCTGCTGGTCCATGATTTTGATTTCCCAAACGTGGGTGCTCCGGCCCAAATGAAGGGGTTTGGCCACGCCTGTGACCCTGCCGCTGCTCACCGACCGGAGATGATTGGCATTCACATCCAAACCGACAGCGTAATGAGTATTGTGATCCAACACCAGATTGGAGGCGATGCTGCCCAAGCTTTCTGCCAAAACTACGGATGCTCCACCGTGAAGGATTCCAAATGGTTGCTGGGTACGATCGTCAACCGGCATGCTCCCGGTCAGGTAATCTTCGCCAATTTCCTCCAACCGGATGTCCAAGTGGGCTAACATTTTCACTTCGTTGAAAGGCCGCAAGGCTTCGACTGTATAAGGCTTGAACCAAATTCCCATGCGTCAAATTTAGTGTATGAGGACCGATTTTGCCTTGGGATAGGCCGATTATCGAATATATTCGCAGCAAAAAGGCTCCATGGGCAAAATAGCATTCATCACAGGCGCCACGGCTGGCATCGGCGAGGCCACGGCACACAAATTGGCATCCCAAGGTTGGAATTTGATTTTAACGGGGAGACGCAAAGACAGGCTAGAATCCTTGGCTGGGGTGTTGAAGCAAACACATGGCATCGATACATTCATTCTGCAATTTGATATTCGGAATGCAGCGGCATGCAATTCAGCCTGGGGTAACCTGCCGGAGACTTGGCAAATTGTGGACTTGTTGGTGAACAATGCAGGGCTAGCCGCGGGTAGAGGTCCGGTCCAAGAAGGAAACCCAGACGATTGGGAGCAGATGATCGACACGAACCTGAAAGGATTGCTATACATCACCCGTTTGGTTTCACCAGGCATGGTGGCACGCAAACACGGACACATCATCAACATCGGTTCCGTGGCAGGGAGGGAAGCCTATCCGGGTGGAAACGTTTATTGTGCCACCAAATTTGCAGTGGAAGGCCTAAGCCGTTGTATGCGAATCGACCTGGCGCCCCATCAAGTCAGGGTCACGACAATCAGCCCGGGCATGGTTGAAACCGAATTCTCTTTGGTGAGGTTCAAAGGGGATGCGGATAAAGCCAAGGAGGTCTATCAAGGCATTGAACCTTTGGTGGCACAAGACATCGCGGAGGCCATTTCTTGGGCCGTTCACCAACCCGAGCGGGTATGCATCAACGACATTTACCTTACCTGTACTGCCCAACCCAATGCCAACATCTCCTTCCGAAAGGGTTGAGATCAGTCTTTGGCAAAAATTCTTGCTGCCATTCGGGCAGAGAATCGCGTTGTGGTGAACCTTGTCATGAAAGCTGCGAGGACATTGTACCAACCCGGTATTACCTCCGCTTTGCCCTTCAACATTCCTTCCACGGCAGCTCGGGCGCATCGCTCCGCGGACATCATGAACCTTTTGTTTTTTTCTGAAACCGCCTCAGATCCAGCCACGGCCATGAAGTCGGTCCAAACCCCTCCCGGAGAAAGACAGGTCACAGAAACAGGACTGCCTTTCAATTCGTGCCGAACGGCAAAGGAGAAAGACCTCACGTAAGCTTTTCCAGCAGCATACAAGGCCATGAAAGGCACAGGTTGAAAAGCGGCTGCACTTCCTACGTTCATGATGTAAGCCTTCCGACGATTGAGCAGCAAGGGCAACAGCGCATAGGTGGTGTTCACCACGGCATCCACGTTGAGGAGATTCATTCTTGCCATGGCATGACGGTCGGCCACATGGAAACGATCGTAAACGCCTATTCCGGCGTTATTCACCAAAATGGTTGGATGAATACCCCGTTCAAGACAAGTATCTTTTAGTTTATCAGCCGAATCGGGTTGTGTCAAATCCAAAGTCAAAATAAGGGTTTGCACCCCGAATTGTTCCTTGATGAGGTCTGCAAACGCACTCAATTCACTCTCTGACCTTGCGACCAAAAACAGGCTGAATCCCCGAGCCCCCAATTCAAACGCAATGGCTCTTCCAAGTCCACGACTTGCTCCGGTCACCACTGCCCACGTGTTTTCACTTAGGTTAGACATACCATGAAAATACGCGTATTTCCGTGATTTAAGGCCTTTTCTTGACTTTTAAGATTTCGTTGAACAGATTTGTCATATGTCCATAACAACCAAAAAACCATCGAAGGGCGTACTCTTGATTTCGGAGCCTTTTCTTTCGGACCCTAATTTCAAGCGTACCGTGGTGCTCGTGACCGAGCACGATGAAGCCGGATCGGTTGGATTCATTCTCAACCGGCCGCTGCAATACCGGCTCAATGACATTTTGGAAGATTTTCCAAATCTTGACGCTCCCGTCTATGCCGGGGGGCCGGTAAAGCAGGACTCTTTGCATTTTCTCCACAGGATACGTGCACTCGCAGAGGAGGGAGATGAAGTCGCTCCGGGTGTGTATTGGGGAGGAAATTTCGAAAAACTGAAAACATTCGCAGCTGCAGGCGCGGTGAATCCTCAGGATATCCGATTTTTCATAGGGTATTCAGGCTGGGGGCCGCAGCAGTTGGAGACCGAAATGCAAGCTCGATCTTGGATTCTGTCAGATCCCAAACAAAGTTTTACGTTTGAAAACCCGCCTCGGAGTTTGTGGCGTGAAACCTTGAAAGCAATGGGTGGAAAATTCAAAATCCTGTCCAACTACCCCGAAAACCCAATGCACAACTGAGGGATTTCAAAAACCTATTGGTTCATTTTCACCGACCGGTTCTTGTCCGGTTCCAAAAAACGCACTGCCCGCTTTCGCCTGCCAATACAGGTGAACGGGCTTTTCCTCTTGAAGGGTTAGCAATACGGAATTCATCAGGTTTTCAGGAAGCTCCATTGAAATCATGGACCCATTTTGATCGGGTCCACACAACTCTGCCGGCTTGAAATCGAGTCGGCCTTTGAGGTGATTGTTGCCATCGAACAAATAGATGGATGCTCTGACTTTGTCGTCATCGGGCGTGCCCGAGCCACCCCAAAATCGTACGGTGTAATGGAAAATCTGTGTCATGGTTCTAAGTTTTCCTCAAAGGTAGCGTATTGTCTATGAGAGCTACCGATTATTTACCAAGGCAATGATCTTGGATTTTTTGACTTGCAGCATCACTTCCCAATTCAGCCGCCTTTTCCCAATCCCTACAGGCACCTCCCAGATTGCCCATGGCAAATTTGATGTCGCCCAACCCAATCCATGGCTCGGGATTTTCTGGCTTCTTCTTGCTGGCCGTTTTGAAGGCATTGCTAGCCTCGTCAAATGACTCCAGTTTGATGTTGACAGCTCCCAATTCCATCCACAAATCGAAGTCCGAGTTGTCCAACGCCAAAGCTGCTTTCAAGTCATTTTTTTGCTGCTTCCACTTTCCCTCCAAGGCCCAAATCCTGGCTCTTGCAACCCAAGCAGGTTGGAATGTTTTTTTTCTGCTCACGGCAACCCCGTAGAATTTCTTTGCCCCGCTGTAGTCCTTGATGGAATCCCGACAGACCCCTTGGTAGTAAGCCGGCAAGAAAGACTCCTTATTCAGTTTACTGGCTTGCGCATAAGCGAAGTCTGCCTTGAAAAACTGTCCTTGCAACCGCAGGGCTTCCCCAGTTAAGAAATGGGCCTCAAAGTTTTTGGAATCAATTTTCAACGCCGCCTCAGCATCCTGAATGGCAGCATCGTAATCTCGCCGCATGCAATGGATCTTGCTTCTTCCGGTCCTGAATGGAAGGTATCCGGGTTCCAAATCCAAGGCTCGGTTGACGTCTTCCAAGGCAGCATTCAAACTTCCGCATTCAAGGTTGAGTTTTGAACGGCCAAACCACGCCATGGCATGTTTTTCATTGAAATAAAGGGTTTTGTCGAAGGCCAAACGAGCCGCTGAGGTGTCACCCGTAGCATGGGATGCGCAGGCAAGTCCATACCAGGCCTGCCAAGTGGTCGAATCTTGTTTCAGGGCTTCACCAAACTCTTTCAATGAACCTTTTGCATCTCCGCTTTGAGCTTTGATTCGGCCTTTACATTCCAAATACAAAGGATTTTGGGGCTTCAGGCGGATTGCAGCATCGATGTCTTTGATGGCCGATTTGTAGTCCGACAAACACAAGTAGGCCAAACTCCTACCATAAAATGCCTCGTCATAGGATTTGTGAAGGCCAAGGGCTTTGCTGAAGTCTTCGACCGCTTCCGTGCAGGCATTGCACTTCAATTTGGCCGCACCCATCAAAAAATAGTCCCTTGCCACCATGGTTTGACCTTTCGATGCATTCCATGGAAGGAGCGAAACCAACGCCAACAGGGTAAAAATTCTCCTCAACATCCTATTAGATTTGCCCAAAGAGCATCCCAAACATAGTCAAAATTCCGTTTGATGCCATAAGGCATGGCTCGCGAGCCTATCCCCAAATCCGTTACGGGTGACAAAACAAATGAGTGATGTAAATTTGAATCCATGCGTTCCAAGGAAGACTTGAAAAAGCTTAAAATCGATTTTTGGACTGCTTACGGCAAGTACATGACCCGGCACGCATCCATGCGGGGACCCAAGATTTCGTGGCTGAATTACAAGACCGGCATTCGACATATTTATTTCAGGCAAGATGTAGACCAACAAGGTGCCAGAGTAAGCATCGACATCCAACACGGTTCGACAAGTTTGAGGGAAGTTTATTTCGACCAATTTTGGGAATTGGAAACCCTGCTGCACTCTACCTCAGGTTCGAATTGGACATGGGAGAGGAATTTTCATTTGCCCAGCGGGCAGGAAATTTCGCGTATCAGTATCACACTTCCCGGCACAAACATCGAAAAACATGAAGATTGGCCCTTGATTTTCACATTTTTCGAGCGAAATATGTTGGCATTGGACGAAATCTGGGTGAATGCGCTCGATATTTTCAAAGATTTGGAATCCTGAATCCAACATCCGGCCCTTTTGTGATGCAGTTGTCGATATTTGCAATGCTATGATTCGATTCGCCACCGTCATTTTCTTGTTCATCATGTACCGTCCAGCTAGTTCCCACAGCCAAGGCATCCAATTTGAATCGGGTTTCCTAAGCGAAGTTTTTGAAAAAGCCTATGCGGAACAAAAACCGGTATTCGTGGATGTGTTTGCTACATGGTGCGCTCCTTGCCGCTACATGGACCAGCATGTTTTTCCGGATTCCGCCCTTGGCGAATATGTCAATAAGCACTTTGTGAGCGTACAGTTAGATGCTGAAGCAGGAGAGGGAATTGCTTTTGCACGGGAATACATGGTCAGGGTGTTTCCAACCTATCTGATTTTTGATGCAAACAAGAAACTGCTCAGTCGTACTGAGGGCATCATGGACCCACAATCGTTGAAAATGTGGCTCTCGGTTGGCTCTACGCCCAATATGCCCACTTCCAAACGAATCACCCGCAAGCAACAGAAGGGTTGGAAATAGTGGGCCGACAAACTGCTTGTTGCGGATTCTCAAATGGGTATCCCGTGTTTGGCAGTTTGAACTTAAATTTAGCCTGATATGTGGATTTTGCTGTTCAAGGCGCTTCATTTGATTTTCATGGTGACTTGGTTTGCCGGGTTGTTTTACCTGGTGCGCCTTTTTGTATACCACCGCGAAGCAGCTGGCAAACCTCAGGATGTCAGGGAGGTGCTGGAAGCCCAATACAGCATCATGGAAAAGAGGTTGTATTACATCATTACCTGGCCCGGCATGGTGCTCACCTTGATTTTCGGAGGGTTGATGATTATCTCCAATCCTGCCTACTTGGATCTTTGGCTTTGGCTCAAACTCGGCATGGTTTTGTTGTTGGTGGTGTATCATGTCCTTTGTGGGGAATGGATGAAAGACCTACAACTTGGCACCAATCGGTTCAACCCGTTTCATTTCCGGTTGTTGAACGAGGCCCCCACCCTTTTGTTGTTTGGCATCGTGACCTTGGCCGTCTTCAAAAACTTGAGTGATTTCATTTGGGTGTTTTCGGGATTGGTGGTATTGGGTGTTTTGCTGTTCATCGCAGCCAAGTGGTACAAATCGATGAGGGAGAAGGGAGGCAAGTGATGGGGCGCTTTGGTGATGGTTTGGGAAACATGTCCATTTTGAAATGGTGGTGGATCACGGTCCTGCCAATTGCATTGTTGGTGGGATTGCAGGCATGCGGCCCAAGTGCGCCAGATTCGGAACCTCTTGTATTTGACAAAACCTACCTGAACCATGCCCCCGAAGCCCAATACGTGGGTAAAGAGGCATGCCGAGCCTGCCACGCAGAGCAGTATGACACCTACGTGAAGTCTGAAATGGGAAGGTCATGGAAGCCTGCCGAATGGATGCACAGCGCCGCGAAATGGGAGGGCATACAGCCTGTGCACGACCCACATACCAATTTGTCCTATTTACCCTTTCGGCGAGGGAATGACCTCTTCGTGAAGGAATTTCGTCTGCAAGGGAAGGACACTGTTCACCAAAGAATTGAGAAACTCAGCTTCATAGTCGGTTCTGGACAGCACACCAATTCCCACCTCATCGAAGAGAACGGCTACCTGTACCAAGCGCCTGTAACCTGGTATGCCCAGGACGGCAAGTGGGATTTGCCACCTGGATTTGAAAATGGCCAAAACTCACGCTTCGGTCGGAGCATCGAATTGGAATGCATCACGTGCCACAACGCCATGCCTACCTATGTGCCTGGCTCCGACAATCGCTTCTTGAGCATCCCGGACGGAATCGATTGTGAACGCTGCCACGGCCCGGGATCCATCCATGTGGAAGCCAAGAAAGAAGGCGACCAAACCCACCTTGTGGATGGCATCGATTACACCATTGTACATCCCGGAAAGCTGCCGGTGGAACTACAGTTTGACATTTGTCAGCGTTGTCATTTGCAAGGCACAGCTGTACCCGTTGAAGGGAAATCCTTCCTGGACTTCAGACCGGGCATGAAACTGAGTGAGACCATCAATACGTTCATCCCAAGGTACCGAGACAGCCTCAACCAATTCATCATGGCTTCGCATCCTGACCGCCTTCGGATGAGTGATTGTTTCTTGACCACCCAAAACAATCCCGCCTTTCCCAAGGCGATGACCTGCATCACTTGCCACAACCCCCACCTCAGCATCGAATTACAAGGTCCGGAGCACTACAGAAACGTTTGTGAAAGTTGCCACAGCTTAAAAAAAGACAACTTTTGCAGTTTGAATTCCGATTTGCGAAACGCGAAACAAAACGATTGCGCTGGTTGTCACATGCCACGATCGGGAAGCACTGACATCCCCCATGTGCGCATCACCGACCACTATATCCGAATCCCGGACGCCACAGGGAAACGCCTTTCCGCGGATGAAAAAAAGGCTGTCACCGACTTTGTAAAATTGAGCTGCAGAACACAGGAAAATCCAGACGACCTCTTGATGGCTTCGGGATACCTAGCACAATACGAGCAATTCTCAAATTTGCCCTGGCTTTTGGACAGTGCACAAAAACATTTGGGCCGTGCCCGCATCAAACAAGGGGAACAAGCAACCCTGAAACCCACCGTGAGGCTACATTATCTCAAAAGGGACTACCCTTCCTTGGCAGCTTTGGGCAAAAAATTGCAACCCAATGAAATCGGGGATGCATGGACGGCTTATCGGATTGCGGAGGGGCTTCAATCGACCGGAGATGCCCCAAAAGCTTTGGATTGGTTCCGTAAAGCGGTGTCTTTGGCACCTCAACACCTGAAGTTCAATGAGAAATTGGCGGCCGCATTGATCGGATCGGAACAAGTGGCAGAAGGCATGAAGATTTTGGAGTCGATGGTGAAGGCCTATTCCCGGGACCCGTCCATCCTGAACAACCGTGGGTATGGTCACGTGCTGCAAGGCAACATGAAATTGGCGGAATCGGACTTTTTGGAGGCTTTGCGATTGAACCCCGACAATGCCACGGCCATGGCCAACTTGGCTTCCTTGTACCTGAACACCAACCGAAGTGCCAAAGCAAAGCCTTTGGTGAACAGTCTGTTGGCCAAAGACCCCACGAATCCGGGGTATCTGCGACTCAAAGCTGCGACTGAACTCTGATTCAGCTGTTGGTCACAGGAAGACGACCGGCATCCAACAACTCAGTAACCCTGCAAGATTGTATTTTGTCCATCAAAGCGGGCAACCCATTTTCGAGTCGGAACGACAACTCCTCAGGATACAGGGGCAGCACACTCAGGATTCGGATGTCACCATGGTTGGAATTGAAATAGGTGAGTGCTTCCCAAAGGGTGGTGGAGGGCAAAAGCATGGCTGAGTTGAATCCACAATTCTTTCCGAAGGTAATCCCCTCATCGTGTCCTGCCTGCACCACATGTCCGCTGTCGAGGAAGATGCCATGCAAATGGGGAAATCGAGCCAATTGACGCAACATGTCTACCATCCAACGCTGCTCGTGTTGTTCCAAATGGGCTTCGGAGCGAAAATGGACCTCCGCAGGGATGAGCAAGGAAAGTTCAAGGAAACGCTTGTTGAGAACCGAGGTCGGCATGGCTTGTACGCTCATCCCTTCCGTAAGCAAAACCCGGAATGGCACATCTGGGGGGGAAACTACATGGATGTTGACGGGAGGTCCATCGGCTTCGAAATCATTCAAAACAATGTGTTCAAGTCCCTCAAAGGAATGACGGTAGTGATCAAACACCACATCGAAATGATCGACGAAATACTCGGGTTGACCTACTGCGTCATGATCCGCATCCAAATGATTCATACGGCCAATTTAGCAATCACCTTGGAAATGTCCGGCTATCAAATTTTGCATGTTGGGGGGAGCAATTGACGTAGCAGGTTCATCTCGGTTGGATTCGCTGCAAACGGACATCCATGGATTGAAAAATATCTCAAATCCGTGAAAGCACTCAGGCGTGGGTCTGCCAATTCGATGGTGTTTTGGGAAATATCCAATGTATGGATTGATTTGAATTCAAAAAGGGCATCTGGAAGTGTGTTCAGGTTGTTTTGGGAAATGACAACCGTGTTGATCTTCTCCTTTTGAGGGACGGAATGAAGCAGGCTGTTGATGTCCAAAAACGGCAAGCAACGGACGTTGAGGTAAGTCAGGCCGTCCCGTGTGATTTCCTCCAAAGTGGACTGTTCTGCCAAATCGTGAATGTCCTTAAGCGCCTGATGGTCCCCGGCCTGCCGGAAAAATTCATAAAAATTCATGCCAAACTCCGAGCCGAAAGTCCTGTCGACATAGCTGAATGGAGCCAACACTTCCCTGAAAAACTTGACGCATTCATGCACCCAATGCCAGTTTTTAGTCCCAAAAAAGGTAATGCCGAAGGTATGGAGGTTGTACTGAAAGGGTTTAAGGAAATTGTTTTGCTCGGACTCCTCATTGTGGTCCAAAACCATCAATTGCTCACCGGATTGGAATTCAAAGTGGGTGTAGACTGACCTTGAGTACATCTCGCAGGTGAGCATGTTGTCGCGGTCTGGCTCGAGGAGATTGGTGTGCCCATAATCCAACCAAGTT
>Ga0209972_10001640_pt1 | contig 19217 bp, 14 predicted proteins | sample NOAtaG_7_FD_187302 | JGI IMG/M metagenome (GOLD analysis project Ga0209972, IMG submission 187302) | Freshwater lake microbial communities from Lake Erie, under a cyanobacterial bloom - NOAA_Erie_Diel1S_2200h metaG (SPAdes) (version 2) | ecosystem: Environmental > Aquatic > Freshwater > Lake ... | reverse complement strand
GAAGACGTTCTTCACGTCGTGGGCCTGGTTGTACTTGTTGAGAACCGAGGTCTTCGGATCGTTGCCCATCCGCGCCGTGCCCAGTTCGTGGATGATCCGCCCCGGGGCGGTCATGACATTCTGGGTCCGAATCTCGACGGCGCCCGCTTTCCGCAGAATCTCGGTCGCGCTCTCAGCGGCGTCACGGGCCATCTCCCGCTCGTTGTCGGAGTGCTGGATGTGGATCCGGAGAACGGGGATGCCCCACGCGTCGACCACTCCGTCCGGATCGATCTCGACAAAATTCTCGAAGCGCGAGAGCATATTGGCCCGAGTCGTCAGTCCGACCGGTGCGACGTACCAGCGACGAACCGTCTTCTTGAACTCACTCCCGAAGCCTGGAGTCCGCCGGGCATTGCCCGGAAACCCGCCGATCGATGAGCCACCCTCGTACCCATATCCGCGAAGGAATTTCGGATGCTTTGTCCGGGCATCGAGATTCCGGAAGCGCGGAATAAAGATGCCTGATGACTTGCCATCCTCGTTGACCGGTTCACGCCCGGCGAGCATTGGCAGATATCCGGCCGCTCCCGTGCCGCCGAAATGGTCGACCAGGTAACGTCCGAGCACCCCGGAGGAGTTGCCGAGCCCTTTCGGATGGGCGGACGAGGTCGAGTTGAGCAGGATCCGCGTCGATTCGAGGGTCGAGGCGGCGACAATGACCACCTTGGCCGTGAATTCGAGTTCCTGCCGTGAGAGCCGATCGACGACGGCGACCCCTCTCGCCTTCCCGGTGTCTGGGTCGACCGTGATGTGGCGGACGATCGAGTTTGGACGAAGGACCATCCGCCCGGTCACTGCGGCGGCCGGAAGGGTCGAGGAGAGCGAGTTGAACATCGCGCCCACCGAACAGCCATTTCCGCAGCTGCCGCAATAGTGGCACTGGGCCCGCCCATACTTGCGGTGGTGATCCTTGACCTGCGTCAGCATGGCCACCCGCGGCTGGATCAGCTTCCACCCGAGCTTCTCGGTCGCCGATTTGAGAATCTGGTCGCCGCAGGTGAGGGCCATCGGCGGCAGGTAGTTTCCGTCCGGCTGCCACCAGAGCCCGTCCTTGTTTCCGCTCACCCCGATCCACTCCTCGGCCTTGTCATAGTAGGGAGCGATCTCTTTGTAGTCGATCGGCCAGTCGACATCGAAGCCGTCCTGGCTCGCCGCCTTGAAGTCGAGATCGGAGAAGCGCCAGGAGAGACGCCCCCAGTGGAGCGTCTTTCCCCCGACGATGCGCGCCCGGACCCAGGTGAATGGCTTTCCCGGATCGGTCGTGTAGGGGTTCTCGGTGTCCTTGACGTAGAAGTGGCTGCTGAACTCGCCGGCCGTGTCCTGCATCCACTGCTCGGTCTGCTTCTGCCCCGGTCGCCAGAGTCCGCGATACATCGACTCGTAAGCGAACTTGTTCATATTAAAGTCACGGAGCGGATCGATCATTGGCCCGGCCTCCAGAACGAGGACCTGGAATCCCCGCTCCGTCAGCTCCTTCGCGGCCATGCCCCCCGATGCCCCTGAACCGATGATGATCGCGTCGTACTTCTTCTTCGGCGAAGCCGGTTTTAGCGCTGCCTGGATACTCTGCACAGTTACCTCCAGTTACTTCCCGTAAGTAACGCGGTAGACGAAGCCCTTGTTGTCATCCGAGATGTAGAGCGCGCCATCGGCCCCGGTCGCCATCCCGGCCGGACGACCGAAGACCTCGCCGTTGCTCAGGAAGCCGGTCACGAAATCGTCGACGCTGGTCACCTTGTTCCGGGCGATGTTGACGCGCACCACCTTGTAGCCGATCCGCTCTTTCCGCCCGGTTGGGCTGGAGCCGTGGAGCGCGACATACAGGGTGCGGTAGGCCGCCGGAAACTTCTTGCCTTCGTAGAAGGTTGCGCCGATCGGTGAGATGTGCGGCTGCAGCGCGTAGGCTGGCGGCACCGCCTGATCCTTCTTCAGCGACCCCTTCGGATTCGGAAGATCGGCGTTCGGGACATTGTCGCCAATGAAGTAGGGGAAGCCATAATGCTTGCCATCCTCGATCAGATTGATCTCGCAGGGCGGAAACTCTTCGCCCTGTTTGTCCTGGCCCATGTCGGTCGCCCAGAGCTTGCCCGTCTTCGGATCGAAGTCCATGCCGATCGCGTTGCGCAGGCCGCGGGCGAAGATCCGTCCGCCGCTGCCGTCGGCGTTGTACTGCATGATCGTCGTCCGGCGCTCGTCCTCTTCTTCGCATGAGTTGCAGGAGGAGCCGATCGAGACATACATCTTGCCGTCGGGACCGAAGTCGATCGTCCGCGTCCAGTGTGAAGTCGTCGAGACCGGCAGGTCGACCACCTTCTCCGGAGTCCCCTGGGCCTTGCCGCCCTCATACTTCATCCGCAGGATCGCCGGGTTGGTGGCGATGTAGAGATAACCCTTGTGGAAGGCGACGCTGTGGGGGCGGGTCAGTCCGCTCGCGACCACCTCGATGGAATCGGCCTTGCCGTCACCATTGCGATCGGGCAGCGCCACCACATCGCCCTTCGGCTGGCGGGCAACGTAGAGTACGCCATCCGGGCTGACGGCCATCAGCCGTCCTCCGGTGATCTCCGCGGCAAAGACCTCAACCTTGAATCCGGCCGGAACCTGGAGCGGCGCTGGCTTTGGCGGGGCGGCCGGAGCGCTCTGTCCCGCTCCACCAATCGTCAAGATGCTTGTCAGGGTCAGGCAGCCCACCGCTGCCAGGAACAGTCTGGTCTTCTTCACAAGTCTACTCCTTATGATTGTTTCGCAGTGATTGTTTCGCAATGCTAGTTTCTCAGTTGATGGGAACAGCTGGTCTTGGCGGCTCTCACTTCGCTGGTCAGCGGCCGATCAGCCGGTCAGTTCAGTCTCTCCGTCAGTTTACGACTGCGGACGGAAGAAGAGAACGAGGCTCGAACCGACTACGACGAGCAGAAAACCGACGAAGAGAAGGGGATTGATGGTCGATTTCGGCGGGTGGAGGAGCATCGTCACGAGGACATTGACCACTGGAGCACCCCCAAAGACGAGCGGCATGACATAGGTCGGCAGCCCGCCCGACTTGAAGGCCCAGATGATACAGGCCGCGCCGATCGCGCCCAGCGCGCCGGCGAAGGTCGCGATCAGCGTCCCCGAAGCCGAAAATCCCGCCGTCGAGAGCTGGTTCTGGGAGGCGAGACCGGCAACCGGCACGATCACGCCGATCAGAAAATAGGCGACGCCGACGCAGAGCAATGCCCGGAGCGGATTGCCCAGCCTCGACTGACCCTGGTGGAGCAGCGCCCCGTAGACTCCCCACGAGAGTACTGCCCCGAATGCAAAGATTGCCCAAATCATGGATCTGTTCTTCTCCTTGGTCATGGTTGTTTCTTTTCAGCTTTCTGGATCAATTTCGTTGAACTGGCCACGCCATGTCCGGCGGGAAGACCGAAACAGTAGAGCGTGCCCGCGGTCCGCACATAGATCTGGTCACCAACCGGCGCCGGGGTGGCGAAGATCTCTTCACCCAGGGGATTGACGGCCAGGATCTGCCATTCACCTGTCGCGCTGACGACGGAGATCGTCCCGTCCTGGCTGGCCAGGTAGACTTTCCCGTCAGCTCCCACCGGTGAGGCGAAATACTTGTCGATGGCTCCCTGCAGACGCCCCTGTTTTATCACTTTTCCGGTGGCCGGGTCGAATGATATCAGGATTCCACTGTCGTTGACCATAAACAAGTTTCCCTGATAAAGCAATGTTGACGGAACCTGTGGCACCGGTCGCTGGTACTTCCAGCGAATGGCCGTCTCGGTCACGTCACCGCGACCGCCGATCCGGATGGCCAGCAGGCCATTCTCGGAGGCCATCATCGCGCGGTAGACCTGCCATTCCCGTTCGGTCAGCTTGAGGTCGCGGTCGAGATCGAAGGCCTCGAAGGCCCACGTCAGCATCTTCCGGGTCGGATCGCTCGTCGCGTCACGGGCCACCTCTTCCTTGGCGATCAGCCCGTCACCATCGCGATCGAAACGTTCCCGGCCCGCGGCAAACGGAGTCGTCGGGATCTGCTGCCCCGGCTGGTTCTGCGGAAAACCCCAGCCATTGATGTAGAGGTACTGGTCATCGTAGCTGATGACCGACTTCATCTCGCAGGCAAGGCCGCGCACCCACCAGATCCGTTCGCCCGTCTCGACCGAGTAGGCCGAGAGCTGGAACGATTCGGGCAGGAGCAACTGCTTTGGCCCCTGGGGCGGCTGGTAGATCGTCGGGGTCGAATAACCGGAGATCACCTCGGGCCGCTCAACCTTCCAGCGCACCCGGCCCGTATCCTTGTCGATGGCCAGCAGCTGTGATCCGGAGTCCTGATCGATCGGCAGGATCAGGCGCTGGTCGACGAGGATTGGCGACGCTCCAAACCCATAGAACATGTTGAACGGGCCGAGTGGCAGGCGCCATCTCTCGCGTCCCATCCCGTCGAAGGAGATCAGCCCAAAGTCCTGGAAGAAGGCGTAGACATTCTTTCCGTCGGTGACCGGACTTGGGGCGGCCGGATCGTTCGGGCGCTGGATCCGGCTCGTCTGGCGCCGCGCCAGTTCACGTTGCCAGAGCTGCCGGCCACTCTGCCGGTCGAGGCAGATCACCAGTAGCTTCTCCTCCGACCGTCCGGTCAGAAAGATCCGGTTGGTGGTCAGGACCGGTGATGAATGGCCGCCGGGAAGAGCCGTTCGCCAGCGCAGATTCTTTTCTGGCCCAAACTCGACCGGCAGATTGCGGGCGGTCGAGACCCCGGTTCCATTCGGGCCGCGAAAGCGCGACCAGTTGTCCTGCGCCAGCAGCCCCCCACTGAGGAGCAGCCACACCGGGAGCCACGCCGTGCGGGCCAGCATCGATCGATTGGTCAGATTCTTCATTGTGTCAGCCGGGAAAGTTTGTGGCGGTGTCGGGATTATTCCCCTATGCATCACTCATGCGGGCGGCGATCTCCTTGAGCAGCTTGGCCGCGACCATCCCGGTGATCCCGGTCGGATCGAGGGATGGATTGTATTCGACGATATCGGCGCCGACGATCGTCCCATTCGACTGCTGGATCAGCGACAGCGCCTGGCGCGTGCTCAGCCCGCCCGGTTCCGGGTGGGAAACGCCTGGCGCAAAGGCCGGGTCGAGCCCGTCCAGATCGACCGAGAGGTAGACCGGGGAATCGAAGTCGAGGTGCTGGTCGTCGCGCCAGTCCCTCATCTCAAAGACCTCCACCCCGAAGCGCTCGACCTGTTCGCGCAGGTGGCCGGTCATGGTGCGGATACCAACCTGGACCAGTCGCTTCACCAATCCCTCCTCCATGATCCGCGCGAATGGCGAGGCATGCGAGAGTCGGTTGCCTTCGAAATTGTCGTAGAGGTCGGAGTGGGCATCGATGTGGAGAATGCTCAGGTCCGGATAGCGTCGCGCATAGGCGCGCAGGATCGGATAGGTGATCGCGTGGTCGCCCCCCAGTGAGATGACGCGCCGCTGCTGATCGAGTTCGGCGCCCACCGCCTGCTCGATCTCTTCGAACATCGCCTGGCCGCTCAATGTCGCGGGCAGGTCGCCGCCATCGCGCAGGTCGAGCGCGCTGAATTCGAGCCCGTTCTCGCAGGAGAGGTTCGATGACGGCACGTTGAGGGCACGGCGGATCGCGGCGGGGGCCGCCGCGGCTCCACGCAGGTGGGACGAGTTCTCATCCCAGGGGATTCCAAGAAGGGATATTTTCATGGCATTCAGGTCAGTGATCGAGACGCAGATTGCTTTATCAGGTCGGGCCGCGGCTGAATCACCCGGTGGCTGCCACCAGGCCACAATTCGAAGGTGGCTTGATGGCGGCGACCGGGTGATTCGGAATGGCCCAATCCTCAAGGATGCGGAAAGCAGAAGCTAACAGAATTCAGGCGTCCCGCCAACAACAAACCCTGCCAGCGACCAATTAAAAGCTGAGCCGGAGGGCGAATTGCAGCTGACGCGCCGAGGTGACGGTCGAGCGAACCACGCCAAATGACGAGAGCGCGGGTTGCTGCGTCGAGGCGTCCGGGGTTCCGGCAAAGACCTGAAGTCCCGGCGTGCCAAAGTTGGCCCGGTTGAAGATGTTGAACGCCTCGAAGCGGAACTGGGCCATGCCACGCTCGCCGAGGAGGCTGAAGCGGGTGTTCTTGACCAGCGCCAGATCGAAGGTGCGCAGATTGGGGCCAATGAACGCATTGCGCCCCGTCGTCCCGAGCATTCCGGTGGGCTGAAGCGTGAAGGCCGTCGGATCGAAGTACTGGTCGGGCCGACCGATGATTGCGCTCTCGTAGCTTCGTCCTGCCGTCAGGCTTGGTCGATCCTGGCCCAGCCCCGGTCCGGAAGAGGGGTTCCACTGCGAGCGGGAGCGGTTGCTGGCGAGGAAGACCGTCAGCGGGTTGCCGCTCCGCATCTGCCCGATGCCCACCAGGTTCCAGCCGTGCAGAATGCTTCGCGCCGGGCCGCGGAGTCCCTTCGTGAACGGAATCTCCCAGTTGAAGTTGACGACCCAGTTGTGCTTGGCGTGGAAATCGGCCAGACCCTTGTTGTAGTTGAGTCCGGCCGGTTCCGGAAATGCCGAGACTGTCGCGTTGGTCGCATCCGAGAAGAAGGTCGAGGCCTGCGTCGTATCGATCGTCCGGGCGAACGTGTAGGAAGACTGGAAATCGATCCCGTTCGAGAAGCGTTTGCGGACCTCAAAGACCAGCGCGTTGTACCAGGAGTTTCCGTCGCTCTTCTTCAGCTCGATCGTGCTGAAGGCCGGATTGAGCCGCGGAGCGCCGGCCGGGAAGACCCAGCTTCCATCAGCCTGGCGCACCGGTACCGCCGTGTTGGCGTCGGTGTTGCGCCAGAGATTAACTCCGCGCGAACCGGCATAGCCGACCGTGAGGACGGTCGAGAAGGGGAGCTGCTGCTGCAGGTTGAGATTGTAGACGTGAAGACTGGGGTTCCGAATATCCCATTCGATCGGACGAATCGAGAGCGTCCCGGTCCGGTTGAAGGGCGGATTGGGGAAGGTCGGGTTCGGAATCACCGGTCGCGGCGTGAAGGGCGGATTGGTCACCGTGACGATCAGATGCTGCTGCTGATTGGTGTTGAAGTAGAGTCCGTACCCGCCACGGAACGACGTCCGCCCATTCCCAAAGAGGTCGAGCGCAAAGCCCACCCGCGGGGAGATGTTGCGGTTGGTCGGATTCTGGTAGAGCGGGCCGATCGTCACCTGGGTATCGGTCAGCCGCCGCAGCGAGATGTCCCGGTTGTACTTCTCCTGGGGCGTCGAGGAGTACTCGTACCGCAGCCCGAGGTTGAGCGTCAGGCGCGAGCTGAGCTTGTAGTCGTCCTGCAGATAGATGCCAAAAAGTTCAAAGCGCCAGTACCGGTCGAACTGGGCCGTCGGCGTCAATCCGATAAAGCGGTTCGGACGATTGCCGAGAAATGAGGCGAGGTCGGGGAAGTTGTAGATGCCGAGCGAGAAGGTCGGGTTGACCATATTGGCCTGGTAGTATTCGAACATCCCGCCCATCTTCAAGAGATGCTTTCCGCGAGTGTGGGAGAGGTTCTCGCTGAGGCTGACGACATTCTGGGTGAGCTGCACGTTGACCGAGCTCTGGGTTCCAAAGCGGGGAAGCCCGCCGATGTCGATCGACCCGAAGAGCCGCCCCGGCACGAAGGGGGCCACGGACGCGGGCACATTGGCCTCGACATCCTGCCCGATCCGCGTCCGGCTGAAGCCAAGCCGGATCGTGTTGATCGTCCGGTCCGAGATGACCCACGAGTGCTCGCCCGTTCCGAACTGATTCCGCGAAAGAAAGGTTCGCGGGAACTGCGGGAAGTCGGTCGGCAGATACTGCGCCGCCTGGTCGTAGGTAAACCGGCCAAAGACCTGCTGCCGATCGTTCAGGACGTGATCGATCCGCCCCTGCAGATACTCCTGATCCAGTTTCTGGTTGAATCCGAAGAAGTACTGGGCAAGGTTGCCGACCCCGCCGTTGAGCGCCGGACCATTCGGGAGCGGGTAGGCGTCAAGGTATGGTTTGACCGCCGGATTGATCGTCACCGGCGTCTCGACGATCTGCCCCTGCGCGTTGCGGGTCAGCAGCCGGCCCTGCCGGGCATTGTTGTCGGGGACGATCGACTGGATGGTCAGCCCACGCCGCTCTCGCAGAAACTCCGCCCCGCCAAAAAAGAAGGTCCGGTCGCGCCGCAGCGGACCGCCGAGCGCTCCGCCAAACTGGTTGCGCTTGAACTCCGGTTTGCCAAGGGGCTCACGGTCGAAGAAGTTCCGGGCGTCAAGGTTGTCGTTGCGCAGGAAATGGTAGAAAGATCCGTGCAGTTCGTTTGAGCCCGATTTGCTGATCGCGTTGATCTGACCGCCAAAGTTGCGCCCAAACTCGGCCGAATAGGAGTTCGATTCGACGCGGAACTCACGGATCATCTCGGTGCCCAGCACCGTGCCGGCGGCGCTTCCCGCCGGCCCATTGGTCAGGTCGTTGAGCAGCGTCCCATCGAGCAGGTAGACATTCGACCGGATATCCTGGCCATTGATCGACATCCCGAGGCCGTGGGCGACCACCGATCCGCCATCCCGCTGCGGAAAGGCGGTAACGCCAGGCTGGAGCAGGGCCAGATCCGTGTAGTTCCGCCCGTTGAGCGGCAGCTCGCGAATCGCCCGTTCGCTGACCAGGTAGCTCAATTCGGCGGAGCTGGTGTTGATCAGCGGCGCCGCCTCGATCACTGTCGCGCCCGCTTCGACCGAGATCTCCAGTGTGAGCGGCAGGGCAGCCTTCTCGCCAATCGTCAGATTGAGCGACCGCGCCACCGGCTTGAAACCCGTCTGCTCGGCCCGCACCTCGTACTGGCCAACCCGCAGCTCGGCAAAGGCGTAACGACCCTCGCCGTCGGTGACGGTCACCCGCGTCTGGTTGGTCTCGATGTTTCGTATGCTTACTTTGGCCCCATTGACCACGGCGCCGGCCGGATCGTTCACCATTCCAGTGATGGTGCTGGTGGTCTGGGCCGCTCCGGTCAGACTCGACATTGCCAGCAGGAGTCCCGTCAGGATGATTTTATTCATGAAGTTCAACAATGCCCCTCAGTCATCAATTATGAAATTGACAGAATTCTAAAACACCGGAATCCCAAAAGACCAACGAAAGAAGTTCTTTGATCTGATCAATTGCAATCATTTGCAATTTTCGAGACAGCCATGGGATATTACGCACCAACTCCTGCGCGGGTTGCCGAAACAACCTGCAACGTTTAACGAAATTTCTGCTGGTATTTTCTACTGGTATTCAAAATGAAGAGACTGTTGCTGACAGTTTTGGTGGTCCTGCTCTACCTGTCTCACCAGGATTTCTGGCACTGGCGGGTGGCGAAACCGATCGTCTTCGGACTCTTCCCAATCGGCTATTTCTATCACATTCTCTTCACTATCCTCATCTCCGTGGTGATGTGGGTACTGGTCAGGTTTGCCTGGCCGGCGGCGCTCGAAGAGTTGGTCGACCAGGAAGATGGGCGGGGAGGTCAGAAATGATTCCGACGATCGTTGTCTTCCTCTATCTGGCCACGGTCCTCTACATTGGAGTCTTTGCCTTTCGCCGCTCCCGCGTTGAGCGTCCGGCGGAGGACTTCTTTCTGGCCGGGCGGTCACTGGGACAGATCGTCTTTCTTCTGTCGCTCTTTGGCACGAATATGACGGCCTTTGCCATCCTTGGGTCGTCGGGCCACGCCTTCTCGAACGGGATCGTCACCTTCGGGTTGATGGCCTCTTCGTCCGCGCTGATCATTCCGCTCGGAATGCTGCTGCTCGGGACGCGCGTCTGGGCGCTTGGTCGACGTTTTGGTTTCATCACCCCCGTCCAGATGTTTCGTGATCGCTGGGAGTGTCGCCACATCGGCACGGTCATCTTTGCGGTCAAAGCCTCGCTCCTCGTTCCCTATATCATCATTGGGATGATTGGGGGCGGGACCGCCTTCGCGGCGATCAGCGGAGGGCGCGTCCCGTCCTGGCTTGGCGCGGCCATTGTCGGCCTGGTTGTCATGAGCTATGTCTTCTTTGGAGGAATGCGCGGCACGGCCTGGGTCAACACCTTTCAGACGACCCTCTTCCTCGTCTTTGGCGCGGTGGCCCTGAGTGTAATCGGATACGGCATGGGCGGTTTTGACAAGGCGATCGGCGAGATGCACGAGTCGCCGCTGCTCTCCTCGTGGTTGACGCGGGAGAAGATCTCGCCGGCCTACTTCTTCAGTTACACCTTCATTCCCCTCTCGTCGCTGACCTTTCCGCACATCACCATCTTCTGGCTGACCGCGCGGCGGATGGGCCAGTTTCGCAAGACCATCATCCTCTATCCGCTCTGTCTGCTCGCGATCTGGCTGCCGGCCACCTTTCTTGGACTGGTCGCCAATCGGGCGACCGAGGTGCCGGCGATTGCCCGCAAGCTCGAGGCGCGTGAAGCGCTGCTCACCAGGGGCTCGACCCTCACTCCCGATGAGCGGCAGGAACTGCGTACCCAGTCGTTGGGCGATGACGTGCTCCTCCAGCTGCTGCAGCACTATGCCCCCTTCTGGCTCGCCGGTCTCCTTGGCGCGGGGATCCTCGCTGCCGTCATGGCCAGTGACTCACAGATTCTTGCGCTCTCGACGATGTTCTCCGAGGATGTCTTCGCCTTTTACGAGGGGCGCGAACGGTTTGGCGAAGCGGCCCAGGTGCTGACCGGACGTATCTTTGTCGTTCTTTTGACGTTGGTCGCCTACGTGGTCGCGATCCGCTTTCCGCAACCGATCTTCGACCTGGCCGTTCAGTATGCCTTTTCCGGCTTTGCCGCGCTCACTCCCTTGATGGTTGCCGCCCTCTTCTGGAAGGGCAGCACGAAGTGGGGCGCACTGGCGAGCACCCTCTGGACGGCGCTGGCGGTGGCGGGAGTGGCCATTTTCCAGGTCGTCTACACGACTCCGCAGGTCGTCTGGTCGGTCGCCGGCGTCGATCTCCTCGCCCGTACCCCGACGGGCACCTCGGTCGCCGGCTTCATGCCGGTCGTCCCGATGACCATCATCTCAACCATACTTATGCTGCTCGTCTCTTCTCTGACCCCCAAGCCAGGTGCGGGGACGATTAGTCGCTATTTTCCTGACTAGGAACCCTATCCGGAGGATCATTATGAAGTCGGAGAAGATCGGATCGTTGACTCCTGTCCAGTGGCTGATCTGCGTCATTGCCGTGATCGGCTTTGCTTTTGACACCTACGAGCTGCTCATGCTCCCGCTGATCATCCGCCCGGCCCTCGAGGGGCTTGGCGGACTCAAGTTTGGCAGTCCCGACTATAACCACTGGCGAGATCTCTTCTTCTACGTCCCGGCCATCAGTGGCGGCATCTTTGGTCTCCTCGGCGGCTATTTGACCGATCGGCTCGGGCGGCGGAGAGTCCTGACCTGGAGCATCCTCGTCTATGCCTTTTCGGCCTGTGCCGCCGGTTTTGCGACGACCCTGCCGGTGCTCCTCTTTCTGCGCTGCACGACCTTCATTGGCGTCTGTGTCGAGTTTGTGGCTGCCGTCGCCTGGCTCGCCGAGCTCTTCCCGAATCCGAAGCAGCGCGAGGCGGTCCTTGGCTATACCCAGGCCTTCTCCTCGCTCGGAGGCGTCATGGTCAGCGGCATGGCCTGGATCATCGCCCGCAACGTGACCGCTCTGCCGGCCATCTATGGTCGTCAGGACGATTGGCGCTACCTGCTCATCTCGGGGCTCCTGCCAGCGATCCCGCTCATTGTCATCCGCCCCTTCCTGCCGGAATCGCCGGTCTGGCAGGAGAAGAAGGCGGCGGGGACGCTCCGGCGGCCCAGTCTGGCGGAAATCTTCCAACCGGCCTACCGGCGCACGACCATCGTCAGCACCCTCATGTTTGCCTGCAGTCTCGGGATCGCCTTCGGCGCCATCCAGCAGATTCCCCAGATTGTTCCCGGCCTGCCCGAAGTGAGCATTCTGCCCCCGCCGCAACAGCGGCCACTGGTCGCCTCCGTCCAGCAGTGGCAGGAGATCGGGGGGCTGGTCGGCCGTTTTGCCCTCGCCGCGCTCGCCCTCTGGATCGTCAGCCGGCGTGGTCTGATCAGGATCTTCCAGATTCCCGGTCTGATCATCCTGCCGCTCGTCTTCATCTTTCCGGCCACCTCGAGCCTCGACGGGTTGAAATGGGGCATCTTCCTGGCCGGGTTCTTCACCGTCGCCCAGCTGAGCTTCTGGGGGAACTACCTGCCCCGCGTCTACCCCACCCATCTCCGAGGAACCGGAGAGAGCTTTGCCGCCAATATCGGGGGGCGCATGATCGGCACCTCCGCCGCGCTGCTGACGACGCGGATGATCGGCCTCGTCCCGGCCGGTTCACCCGCGACCCGCCTCGCCTATGCCGCGGCGATCGTCGGTGGTCTGCTCTATGCGCTTGGGCTGATTCTCAGCTTTTTTCTGCCGGAGCCGCCGGAAGAGCTGCCAGAGTAGGGGTCCTGGAACGGTTTGCACCGTCGACCCGCTTGATTTTGACCGAATCGAAGTTATACGATCTTTCTATATTGGCGCGGCGCGCCAGACGGATCGCTGATCGGCTTTATACAGAATTATCCAGCTCCCCGGAGAGTTGGGATTATGGAGGAATAAGAGAGACACCAATGAAGAGATCTGTTTTAACTTCGACTCTGTTTGCCCTGTTTGCCTCAGTAGCCCTGACGACGGCACCGGCCCTGGCCCAGGGAAAAGGGCCCGCGGCCAAGGTCTACACTGCGCAGTGCGCAAAATGCCACAGCGAAGATGGCAAGGGGATCGCGAGCCTGCAACCACCCGATTTCACTGATGCGAAATGGCAGGCTTCCCGGACCAACAAGCAGCTTTACAATGGGATTGCCAATGGCATCGGCGTCATGCCCGGTTTCAAAGGGGCGCTGAAGCCTGCCCAGATCCAGGCGCTGGTCTCTTATGTCCGCGCCTTCAGGAAAAAATAGACCAACCCCGGTTTTACAGTTGCCAAGGTCTTACAGTTATAAAAAACTGAACGGCAGGTCGGGAGAAGATCCCGCACCTGCCGTTCATCTTTAGCGGCGTCCGCCAGATTGAGTCTGGCCCACCGGTCTATTTAATCGATTTGAGGAGCGCCTGGAAGTCCTTTGCCGCCGCCAGAACGGTCTTCTCCGGACCGGTCAGCTTGAAGAAGACCTCTCCAGCCGGTGATTCGACAATTGCCCCCAGCAGTCGGTAGCCGTTCCGGGGAGTCGAGGGGCCGCCCATGCCCATCCCGCCGGCATTGAAGGTGCCATTCAGCTCAACGAAACTGACCTGGTAGCCATTGATGGTCTCCTTGCGCTGCCTGGCCTTACTTGCGGAGGAGCTGCCATCAGGCTGCGTAAATTGCCCGATCCAGCGATCGAGATTGGCCTGCACACCACCCCCAATGTTGAGAAAGATGGCGCACTCGGCATTGTCACTCTCGCCTGCGACGGGCGGGATCAGGTAGGTAGCCGCGCGCATCGGCCTCTCCGGACCGCTCTTCCAGGCGGCCGGGGCGGTCCACTCGAGTGGCTTGCCAGTTGGGGACGGGCTCTCCGCGGCGCCCATGGCCGGGGTCGTCGCGGAGTCGTGCCCAATGGCCATTCCTCCTGACGCTCCACTGCTGGAACGCATCGGAACCGTCTCGGTAACGGGAGCTTCTTCCTTGGGGGCGGCACTGCACCCGGCGAGCAGCAGGGTCAGTCCAAGCACTCCGCTCTGCCAACATAATGAACTCATAAATTCAGTTCTCCTTCCAGACAATAAATCCACCCGCTTCCGGGCGCCTCAACCAGCCGCCGCGTCGCGAGTCCTGTCCTTGAAGACTATAACAAACAGGATCAGGACGAAAGCGGCGAAGATGGCCGGGATGCCCCAGATCGGAGTCCATTCGAGCGCTTTCAGCTCTTCGCGGCGCAGCTCTTCCTTCTCCGTCTCGAGTTGTCTGAGCTGTTGATCGAACGCCGGGTGTTCACCTGGAGTCGCTGCCTCGCGCAACTCGCGGAGTGACTTGATCTCTTCACCCTTACTGGCCACGGCCGCCGCCGCATTCTTAGAAGCCGGCGGGGTATAGCGCGCCTCGACGATGCCCGCGATCTGGGCGCCAATCAGCATTCCCAGACCCAGCGTGAAGAGAACGAGCAGCCCCTGCGCCTGGGCGCGAATGCGATTGGGCGCGATCTGATCGGTGTAGATCTGACCAGTGACAAAGAAGAAGTCATAGCAGATTCCGTGGATGACGATCCCGACGATGATCATCCAGCGGATCTGGGCGGGGGCGCCGAAGGCGAAGAGGGCATAGCGGACCACCCAGGCGAGCATTCCCACGCCGAGCATCCATTTCACGCCCAGCCGCGCGAAGAAGAACGGCATGACGAGCATGAAGAAGATCTCGGACATCTGACCGTAGGTCATGGTCTGTCCGATCGGCAGCCCGGTCATCTCGACGACCCGGCTGGTGATCTGATAGTAGAATGAGAGCGGGATGCAGACCAGAAATGAGGCGGCCATAAAGATCAGGTAGGAGCGATCCTTGAAGAGGGCCAGCGCGTCGAGTCCAAGAATCTGCCGGGCCGAGATCTTGCCCTCCCTGACCGGGGGCGTGTGGGGCAGCGTCAGACTATAGATGCCGAGGAAGATCGCGCTGCCGGCCGTCAGATAGAACATCGAGATATTCTTCTCCATCCCGAGGAAGGTCAGGGCCAGGCCGGCGGCAATCCAGCCGATCGTTCCCCAGACGCGGATCGCCGGAAACTCCTTCTCAGAGTCGGTAATGTTCTTCATGGCCAGCGTATTGGTCAGCGCCAGCGTCGGGAAGTAGGCCAGGGTGTGGCCGAAGAGCACGATGTTGATCAGATCGGGGGAGGGGGACGCGGCCTGCATCAGCGTCGTCGCGTAGAGGACGATCAGTCCGCCGATGATGTGGAGCGTGGCCAGAACCCGCTGGGCCGGAAAGAACCGGTCGGCAATCATCCCGACGAAGAAGGGCGAGATCATGCTCGCGATCGGGCCGATCGAATAGGTCCAGCTGAAATCAGTGGCGTCGAAGCCAATAGTTCCAAGGTAGTTTGGGGCCGTGACATACCAGGAGCCCCAGACAAAGAACTGGACAAACATCATAATGGAGAGCCGCACACGCAGTTGTAGATTCATAGTCGCATTCCGTCTTCTCGGTATCGCACCGATACAGCTTCGATATTGGTAACTAGAATTTGGATCTTTGGATTGAACAATTCATGCGAATCGGTCGGGTGAGATTTTAACCGAGCCGGCCCCGGAACGCGAGTCGATGCCGCAAGAAATGCCGACCTTTCGACCAAACAGCCCGGGCCGGCCACGGGTCTGAAAACCGTTCGCCCGGAAGAGTTTAAGGAGTGCGCCTGGTTCTCGCTGCCCAGCCGGGACGGGCGGTCCTGCCGGTGAATCTTTGTGCAGGCGCCGGATCGTCCGCCTCTTCAGGCGGGGCTTACCTGATCCGCTCGCCGTGACCAATCGTCACGCTCGTCTTGCCATTAGTCCTCTCTTTCGGTAAAAATCCGAAGTTCGCACGTGATTACTCCTAATTTAAGACAGGCAGTCCGAAATATGGCAGAAAAAATCAGATATATCGGAATCGATCTTGGCGGTACAAACATCAAGGCAGCGCTGGTCAACACCGAGACCGGGGAGATTGCCGCAGTCCAGTCGGCGCCGACCAACTCGCGCGAAGGGCACGATGCGGTCATTGCCACCATGGCCAAGCTGGTCGACCACATCTCGACTGAGAGTGGATTCAGCAAGGATGAGATTGGCGGCATTGGCGTTGGCCTGCCCGGCTCGATCGATATCGGGAAGGGCACATCCGTCTTCCTGACCAACTTTCCCGGCCACTGGATCGACGTGCCGGTGCGGGACCAGCTCAGTCGCTGGTCCGGGCTCCCGGCGTCGCTGATCAATGATGCCCGGGCCATGACGCTCGGTGAGTGGAAGTTTGGCGCGGGTAGGGGCTACGACATCGCCTGCCTGACCCTCGGAACCGGGATCGGCGGGGGGCTGGTCATCAATGGCCGTCTCCACCTTGGTCCAACCGGTTCGGCCGGCGAGCTGGGCCATCTCAGCGTCGACATCAACGGACCCCAGTGTGGTTGCGGCAACCGCGGCTGCATCGAGTCCTTCGCCTCCGGTCCGGCTATCTCGGCGATGGCCATGAAGGCGGTCGTCCAGGGGCGTGAAACAAAGATCGCTACGCTGGCTGGCGGTGACCTCAATCGTGTCACGCCGGAGCTGATCACCGAAGCGGCGCTGGCCGGCGACCGGATCGCCCGCGAGATCTACGAATTTGCCGGTGACGTCATCGGCGCTGGCGTGACCAACATCATCCTGGCCGTCAGTCCGGGACGGATCGTCATCGGGGGCGGAGTTGCCGCCGCCGGCGACCTGATTCTCGATCCGATCCGCCAGTCGATCAAGCGCCGCTGCTTTCTCAAGGAGACTGAGCAGATCGAGGTCGTCCCGGCCAAACTCGGCAACACGGCCGGGCTGATAGGCGCGGCCGTCTGGGCGCGTGACCACATCGCCGGACACTGATTGCTCAATTCCAATGAGAAGGGGCTGGTCCGCTCAACCTGGCGAACCAGCCCCCTCTCGTGCCGCTTGACGATTATTCTACTTTGTTCCCCATTTGATGGCGTTGACGATCATCGTCTGGTACCACGCCGCGGTCCAGATATCGGGGCGATGGCCCAAGGCATTGTAGAGCACCTTGCCCTTGCCGTAATCGCGCAGGTAGACGAGCGGAAACTGCTTCGCCCGCACCCCCTTCAGGGTCATATTGGTCCTGGTTGTGTCGAGGCTGGCGAGGACCTTCACCTTCTCCGGATTGAACTCCTTCAACTGGTAGATCTCCTCCTTGAAGGTCATCGATTCCGGGAGATGGCTGGTGATCGGGTGCGTCCGGTCATCGACCTTGATCGTGACCTCGGTCTCCTGGGTCCAGGGATGGCCATCGAACCAGCCATTGATCATCTCGCCATAGGCCGGCCACTTGTAGAAGGTGTCGGTCGCGCTGTGGATTCCCATAAAGAACTTCCCACCCTTGATCCAGTTGAGGAGCAGCGTCTTCTGCTCTTCGGAGAGCGGTAGTTCGCCGGTCGTGTAGAAGACGATCACATCGTAGTTTCGGATGTTGGTCGGCGTCAGCTTCAGTTCGGCCATCTGCGTCAGGGTGACTTCGAACCCGTGCTGGTGGCCGAGCTGCTCCATGATCTCTTCAGATTTGTGAAGCGACTGGTGGCGGAAGCCCATCGACTGGGTGACATAGAGAAGCCGCAACTTCTTGGCCGGGCGTGACTGGGCGCTGATCGTCTGCGTCGCGCCCAGAAGACCGCTCAACATAAGCAGAGCGGTGACAAGCGATAACCGGGTGATCTTCTTATTCATTGTTGGGTGCCCCGTTGGAGTATGGGTGATGGATGGAAAGGGAGGAGGACCGAGCGGCCCTCCTCCCGGGTTGATGACTAGGAGCGATAGGCTTCGCGGCCAACGCCCTGGATCGGGATGCCCTGGGCGGCGAGAACCTCGTTCTGGAGCGCATACATACAGGCGGCCGCCTCGTCGATCCGCCGGGTGAAGGCGATCGAGCCCTGGAGGATCGGCTTCAGCTTCTCCTTGTCCTGGATGCGCGCCTTCGGATACTCGTGTTCAACGATCAGGAAGGTCTTCTCCGGATCGAGCGAGAGCAGCTCACGCGCGGCGAGCTGGTGGTCGAGCCAGTCGACGGTCCGGTTCTGCAGGTAGGCCAGCGGATCGTGCTTCGCCGTTCCCGGCAGCTCGTGCTCGCAGAGGACGACCTGCTTCTTCCAGGCGTTGAGGTGGTCGGCGGCGTTTGGCGAGGGCTGACCATTGATCATATCGCCCCGGTCGAGCGTCTGGCCGCCATACCCCCACGCCGAGACCCCCTTCGCGTCGACGACCTGCCCTTTGACGTGGAAGCCGCCAATCAGAAAATTGTAGCCGGTGTCCTTCAGGTACTGGAAGAGTGAGCGAGTATCCTGGCCCATCAGAATGGCGTGCGACGGATCGTAGTGGATCCGGAACTGGTCGCCGACACCGTGCTTCTCGCAGATCCGGTGGAGCGCGATCCAGGTGCCCGGAGTGTAGGCGATGTTGTTGTGCCAGTTGTCGCCGGGCACCCAGCCCGGCATCGGGCACTGCTCAATGCGGAAGACCAGGTTGCGCTCCTTCGCGTACCTGAGCAGCGGCACGAAGTGCTCCTCGAAGTCGAGCAGGTTCTGGTCCATGTTGGTCTTCTGGTTGCGTCCGACAAATCCGCACACCGCGTCGACCCCCAGCAGCACGGCCGTGTCCATGGTCATCTTCATGTAGTCGTGCTTCTTCTTCCGCAGCGCCGGGTCGTCGTGGAGCAGATTGTCGAAGAAACCGACCTCGGAGATCCCGATCCGGTGCGCATCGAGCGACGCCTGAACCCGCTTTGCCCGCTCCTTGTTGAACGGCTCACGCAGATCGAGCGTGTTGGCAACCGGGTCGAGCAGCGCTTCCGCCGGGATGTCGGCCTCGCTTGGATGGAGCGCCGATGAGAGCTGGATGTAATCAGCGCCCAGCTCGCGCGCGTAGGCCACCCACTCCTCGATCGCCAGATCCGGATCCGGATCACGCTTCTCGCGCGGCGTCAGCTCCTGCAGGGCCGCGGTCAGGACCCCAACCTTCATGAATTTTGGCTCGAACTGTTTGACGGACATGTACGACAAGCCTCCTCGGTAGATGATGCAGTCTGCGCTTCCCGTGGAACTTCTTGGGCCACGGGTGACTTCCATGTAAAAAATAGAGCGATAAAAGGTAAATTTTATCTGACTTTGTGCCGGAAGTGTGCCCTATCTGAAAGACAGGTGTCAAGGTATGGTCGGTCGCCATTCCACTTCCGGGCAGGGCCGGGAAGTTGAACACCAGACTGGTGACTTGGCCGGCGCCCCTCCACGGGAGAAACGCTGGTGATGGTGGTCATCTTCAGGGCGACGATACGCGAGATCAATGCCGAGTGCCTTCAGTCAGAGTGGCCGACTGGCCGACTGGCCGACTGGCTGGCTGGCTGGCTGGGGCCGCTTGCTGCCAGTCCTCACTTCCAGCCCTCCATCTGCATGATAACTCCATTAGCGATGATCAGATA
>Ga0209972_10001639_pt1 | contig 19226 bp, 19 predicted proteins | sample NOAtaG_7_FD_187302 | JGI IMG/M metagenome (GOLD analysis project Ga0209972, IMG submission 187302) | Freshwater lake microbial communities from Lake Erie, under a cyanobacterial bloom - NOAA_Erie_Diel1S_2200h metaG (SPAdes) (version 2) | ecosystem: Environmental > Aquatic > Freshwater > Lake ... | reverse complement strand
CGAGAATTTGCCTTAAGCTTCCTTCAGATTCGCAGTTGCCCGCGACACCCTTGCTCTTAGCTAATGATATGCACTTCAGCACTCATTCGGGACTTGCACCCTATAGCCAGTAAATATGCCTGACGCACAAAAAGAAACCCCGGCTTAACCGGGGCTTCCTTGTTGTTTGCTAGTCAATTAATATTCCCACAGGTTGTGCTCCTTCTCCATCAGTTTCATTTCTTCTTCCCAGCGAGCGAACACCGACTCCCAATAGGAGCGGTTGTTGGCGCGGTAAATCTCGGTGATCGAGCGATCATCCGGGTTGTCCACCTTATCAATTACACCGTGGAACAAGCGAAGCTTGAATGCATCGTTAAAGGTACGGTTCTCAGCCGGGTTATACCGGTTACGCCATTGTACCATGTCGCGATCAGTAAGACTCTTGCTGTGAGCAAACTGGTCGACCAATTTATATATGTCCTTATAGTACAAGAAAGCAATCGGGTTCAAGTCGGTAGTACCCGGGCGCTGAGCCAGTATACCAATAGCCTGAATGTCATAGTACAATCTTGAACGTCTCTTATCAAAAATGACGTCCTCGATCAGCGTAACAGCGGGAATTTGAGCCGCGGAGTAAAATTCCGTTTGCTCGGTTGTTTTTTCCCACCATGCGGCATCGGTAGGCACGTGGCCTTTGTTATCGCTTTGCAGCGAGGAATAGTTCACGCCATTGTAACTCACTTGTTCGGTCGAAACATAGAACTTGTTCGCATCCCAGGCAGGCTGCATCACCGCAGTGTTGCTTACCAGAATCTCTTCCGGCTTCCGGATGTTCTTCAAGGAGTCATCATAGGCCAGCAGCTTGCCAGACTTTACATTCTCCAGAATAAACTTGACCAGGTCTGACTTGGCCGACTTAAAGCCCATGTTCTGCTTTTCCTGTAGATCGATTGTACGCCATACCCTGTACCGGTACAGCTGCTCGTAGAAAGCAATACGCTCGGTTGAATTTGGATTGTACACCGTATCCTGCTGAGCGTAAGCGCCAAAACCAGCCACCAACAGAACAAAAACGCGAATGAGTTTCATTTTCACTTATTGATTAATTCGTTCCCATACGATAAAAGCCTTCAATCTTGGCATTCACCGGCTTGTTATCTGCATCGCTCGGATCCCAGGTTGAGCGAACTACCTGAACGTTTGAAATGGAGAAGGTATCGCCTGGACGCAAGCCATATTTAGATAATTCGATCGTACCCGATGTGATGTTAATCGGAGTTTTTCCTGTCACCTGCATGGTCATGCTGGTGATGCGATAACCCGCATCCTTGGCATTATTGCGCGCAAAGGTGTCATCTGTAATAGATGGCACAATCTTAACAATCGAGGTTCCTGGGGGAATCCCGCGCTTTACATCATATTCGCCATTGCCTACCTGCATTTTTCCGATCGGGGTAGGCACAGGCTTTGCCTTAAATTGCTTGGTATCGATGGTTACGCCATCCATACGAACAGCCACATTGATTTGAGGACGTGTGGGGATGATCACAAATTTGCCAGCGCCCTGCTGAATAATTTTACCCTGATCGGCCGGAGCTGACAAGGAAATACCTGAAGATTCCGTCAACCCTGCAATGCTCACCGTCATTTCGTTTCCGCAATCCAGGTAAAGTGTGCTGGCGCTTTCCGACTCAAACTTAGCTACGGGCTGAGCGACTTTATATTTCACCACATCCTCATAGGGCTTGCCCTTGATGTTGATCTTCACGTTGTAGCTCTTTTCCACTACACCGTTCTTGTAGTCGCCACCAGAAGCTTTGAACTTAATCTTTCCAACCTTTACACCATTTGCATTGGTTTCAACTTTCACGGGGCCTCCATTGAAAAACATCTCCGGCTCGATACCCGAGGCTGCCGCACTGATCAACAGGTCGGCCTCGTAGTCAAGCCCGGCAATTACGATATTGGCATTGGGGCGCACCATTGGGAAAACCTTGTCAAACTTAATCTGAACACCTTCGGCTACAGCATTAAGTGAATCCAACGCAGCACCCTCGTATTCCAGAATTTCGGTTTGCATCTGGCTGATGGTAGCAATGGCACCCATCGTAGGTGTGCCCTCGAACGAGAATTGCAGAAAGGTCTTGCCTTTGTGATGCTCGGAGTTCTTGAAAGCCTCGTATTCAGTCGGCCCTTTGGTTAACTTGGCAAACTTGCCTTGCTCGGGGCCCATGATTTCATTGAGCTTAGTAACATACTCATTCAACTTCTTCTCATACCCCTGACCCACTTCTGGTTTGCGATGATCGAGCATGAGTTCCTCCGCACGATTGGTGTTCAAAACTAATTCCTCTGCCGGAATTACCTTCCCATCCGCTTCCACCTTCATTTTAGCCTTCAAATCATCCAAATAAGCAACTGCCTCTTTTGTAAGATCACGAACTTTTTGGGCCTTCGCTTTGGCTTCCAGCACCTTAGGCTCCGTACTGGTCGACCCCAAAACAGCCTTCAGCTTGTTCTCATTTTTTTCACCGCCCTCCCGAATGAGTGTAATCAGCGTCTCATCAATGATGGCAAACTTCTCCAATACCGCGTTGCTTACGTTCAACGCCAGAAGCGCTGTAAGTACGAGGTACATCATGCCAATCATCTTTTGTCTCGGTGTTTCCTTACCACCTGCCATGGCTTATGTTTTTATGGTTAGTTAATTCGATCTAATTCTATTTCCCGTAACACAATTACTTACCGCCTGAACCCTTCATAGCAGTCAGCATGCTGCCGTACACATTGTTCAGGGCCGTGAGGTTGTCCGTGAGTTTGCTCAACTCGCTGGTAAACTTCGCTGTGTTATCACCTACCTTGGCGAGGCCGGTCATGGCACCGGTGATGCTCTCATAGAACTTACCCATGTTTTTCACGTGAGCGTCAGCATCCTTCAATTCCATTTCATAAATGGTATTGAGCGCGGCCAGGTTCTTGGTCACCTTCTGCACCTGGGCATGGTACTCGCCCGTATCTTTTGACGCATCGGCCATGGCGCTAACGGCCTTCATGGCGTTACCATATGATTTGTTCATTTCGGTAAGCGCAGAAGAGGCGGCCTGCACGTTCTTGGCGTAGTCGTTAGTTGCAACCGCAGCATTCGACAGGTTGCTCATTTGTGAAGCTGAGGTAGCGAGGTTTGTTAATCCTTTACCCAAATTATCCAACAGATTCTGATCAACTTTTGCGGTCTTCAGCATTTCGTCAATCTTCAACAGCGGAGACTCACCGGCTTTCGGAGCATTGCTGATTCGGGTGGCTGTCTTTTCGGCAGGAGCTTCGAAATCTTCAGCCAACTCAGGGTATACTTTTGACCAATCCGGCTCGTGGTGCTTGGGTTCAAAGGCACTCAGGAAGAAGATTGCCGCTTCTGTGGTAAGGCCGATAAACAACATTTCGTTAGCGCCAGCCAGGTGAAGAATTTTGAAGAGAGCTCCGACAATTACAACCGCTGCACCAATGCCATAAATCTTGGGCATAAGGGTTGAGTACAACAGCTCTGAGAATCCGCCTTTTTTCTTTGCCATGGTTTTAGAGAATTTAGGTTTAGATCAAATTTTAGTTTTACGTATGGGAAATATAAACATTCGTTAGTTGCCACCAAACTCTGTTCCGGCTGAACGACCGAGGTACGTCATGGCGCACCGGAAGCCGATGTAGGCACGGGTTGAATCTTTGTATTCGTAAGAGCGCGTACCTGTTTCGAGAAAATACGCGACATCTTTCCACGAACCGCCACGAATTACTTTACGTGCATTGTACCGATTTTTGGAGTTTCCTTCACGGTCATACGCATTCGGGTCGATAAACTGGGGGTTCAGATCCCATACGGTGGGAACAGATGCGGGATTAAAGTCGTCCAGGCACCACTCGCTTACGTTACCGGCCATATCCCATAATCCATAATCGTTAGAAAAATACTGGGCCACGGGAGCCGTATACGCAAAACCATCGTCAAAGAAGTTACCACGGCCGGGCTTGAAGTTAGCCAGCATACAGCCCTTCGAGTTACGGATGTACGGGTTACCCCACGGGTATTTGGCCATGTCATGACCGCCACGCGATGCATATTCCCACTCAGCCTCAGAAGGCAGGCGGAAACTCGGCATGGGCGGCTGGCCGCCATCTTGCTTGCGCCACTCATTCAGGAAGGACGTTCTCCATTTACCGAAAAAGGAAGCCCCTTCCCAGCTAACACCTACCACCGGATAATCCAGGTAACCGGGATGCTGCCAATAGTAGTCAACCATCGGATCGCCCATGTGATGCGAGAAGTCATTCATCCAAACAGTGGTATCCGGATAATATTTTTCTTTAAACTCGTCTGTGCCAATGCTTGGCAAGCCAGGCATTTGGGCCTGTTCCGCCTGGCCATCGAGGAAGAACCGAACGAACTGCAAATATTCATCATTGGTTATCTCGGTGTCATCCATAAAGAAGGGCCCGATGGTGATTTGCTTGTTGAAGTTGATTTGGGTCGATGCCGGATCTTCATCCGCTTGGCCCATGTGGAAGGTTCCGGCCGGAATCGGCACCATACCATAGGGCACGGTCATTACCATACGTTCACGTCTTTCCAAAATGGACTGGCCAACCAACTCGCCATTGGCATCGCCACCGCCTTTTTTGCCACCGATGCCCAGCAGACCGCAACCGGCCACTATAACACCCATGCCAACCATTAAAGCGAACTGAAGACTTTTTGAGAATGCACTTTTACTCATATGTCGGTATTGATAATGCTTTTGTTTCTGTTTTAAGCCAACGAACGGACTCGAAAGTTATTCTATTTGGCCGGTTTTTTAAACAAGCGGAGAGCAAATTCTGCAAAATCCATTAAAAAGCAAAAAAAACTCAATCCTTTCGGAAACGGGGGGTGCGTTGGATCTTCCGCGCACCGGAACTCACCGGCAGGTTATACATCAGTACAAACTCGTGACTGGTAGGCTGTTTGGCATCGCGATCATTCACCACATAGTCAAGGGCATAACCCAGGCGCATGTTCTTGTCCTTCAGGAAACTATACCCCACCAGCAGAATGGCCGCCTCGGATGGGCGAAACGAAAGGCCGCCCCAGAGCGTGTTCTTGAAGTAGGCGATTCCCCCGGCTTCGTAGCTGGTTTTTACCAGATCAGATTTAATCAATCCGGAGAACAATAATTTCACGTCAAAATTAAGCTCATACCAATAGCCGCCCGTCACATAAAGGTGAGGATCAAGGCTGGAAAGCGAGCTGGCTCCGCCAAAGTCGAATTCACCGGGCAGCAAGTGAGTGACCGAGAGGCCGAAGTAGTATTTTTCCCGTTGGTAGTAGGCACCCAAAGCCAGATCGGGCAGGAATTGTGACTGGCTACCCTTGCGCCCGGCCAATTTGGGATCGTTGGCGTCAATAAAGCGCCACTGATCAAAATCAATACTTTGCGAGAACATGCCGGCCCGAACGCCCAAACTCAATCGACCCTCCTTGATTCTGAAATGGTGCGCAACGGTTGTCTGAATTTCGAGGTTGGTCACCGGCCCCAGCCGGTCGTTCACAATATACCCGCCTATTCCCCCGCGGATGGGTGCCAGCGGCATGGTGAAACTTATCAACTGGGTTGAGGGAGCCCCGCCCGCATCAAAGGTTGACTCGTAACCCAGCCATTGGCTGCGGTGCAAAGCGGTGAACCGTGCTCCTTTTTCAATACCGGCATAGGCTGGATTGAAATAGAGTTGGTTGAACATGTAATGAGTGAACTGGGGATCTTGTTGGGCATGGCAAATCTCCGCCATGAGCGCCAACAACATCAACACCTGTACCCCGGCTACACGAATCATGCTTGTGAATAGAAAGGCAATATAAAAACAATTTTGTAACAGGCCGCCTTTACTAAAAAACGAGCGACAGCCTCTCCTTATTTAATGCCGTTTGCTTTTTTTACGTACAGCTCCAGCGCACCGGTCATAGAAGGAGCATTAGGCAGCGGGGCTTCGATGTCCAGAATCAGGCTGGCTTCACGCACAGCTTTTGCCGTTGCCGGGCCAAAGGAGGCAATACGGGTGTTATTTTGTTTGAAATCAGGGAAGTTGGCATACAGCGAGTGGATTCCGGAGGGGCTAAAGAAAGCTAACACATCATAAAAAACTTCCTTAAGGTCACTCAGGTTTGCAGCCACCGTCTGGTACATCACCGCTTCGGTAAAGTTGAAACCATTAGCTGTGAGAAAGTCCGGTATGTCCGCTTTGCGAATGTCGGAGCAAGGGAAAAGAAATTTTTCGTTTTTGTGCTTCTTAATGATCTCCAGAAGCTCTTCCGTGTTTTTTAAGCCGGTGAAAATCTTGCGCTTTCGGATGACAATATACTTCTGCAGGTAGTTGGATGTCTGGTCGGAGATGCAAAAATACTTCATCTCCGGAGGCATCTCGAGTTTGATCTCTTTGCAAATGGTGAAGAAATGATCTACGGCATGGCGGCTGGTGAAAATTACCGCGGTATGCTGAAGTATATCTACTTTCTGCCTGCGAAAATCCTTAATGGGTAACGCAGCCACCTGAATGAAAGGACGAAAATCAATCTTCAGGTTATACTTTTCCGCCAGCTTGTAATAGGGAGAATTAAGGTCGGTGGGGGCTTCCTGGGTGACCAAAATGCTCTTCACCTTTCGCATTCGGTCGGTTGCAATTTCCGTCATATCAGCACCAATCGGGGTTCGGGCAATTAATACAAAAACACCTTAATTAAAACAACCAACGGAATAATTTCCGAGATGCAAAGGTAGAAAAATAAATGGAATAGCGACTGCCGTGTGCGCGCCATAAGCTTGAGGAAAAGGAATACCGTGGCTACGGTCAGCGCGATGTTAACAATGAGCGGCAGCCATTGGAAAAGTGACTGCCGCGACAAGCCAAATCCGTAAAACACCAATCCAATAAGAGCCACACCCGCACATGTCTGGATTAAAATGCGCACAAAGTTGAAAAACTGGAGGCTGCTGAATTCTTCCATCAGGAAAGCTGCAGCCCACAACCTCGTAAGCATGAACTTGATAGCGAATGAACCGAAGAAAATCAAACCAAAAACAAACCAAACCCACAAAAAGCCACCCAGTGTCTCGGCTTGCACCCTTTCGTAGTTGCGGCTTATCAACAAAACATAGGCGCACAGCAGGCAGCAGAACACCAAAAACAGAAGGTTGATACTGGACGTAATACGCGTGGCTTGCAAATTCTCGTCCCGTTCCCGAATGGCAAACACACGCGATACATCGACATAATCCTGCATCAACTTGGGGCTGGCCCTGAGCAGCGCCAGGAAAAACACGAACAAAAGCAAGGCTGCCAGGATCGTGAACTGGTAATATCCATCGGATGGACGGGGAAGCCGCAGCAACTCATGCCCAACTGACGAAGCCACCCGGTGTGTGACCAATCGGCTCACACCCGCCTCACTATACACGCCAAGAGTAAGGGGAAGGCCTGCGCTTTCCCCCAGTGAATCGAGCGGCAGATAAATAGTGCCCCGTGCATCGGCTCGCCACAACCGGCCATTGATCAACAGCGAAAAGCATGTGGGTTGCGACACGCAGATGCGGGCACCGGTTTCGTATGCCCGTGTAATCAGAAAAAAAATCGCCTGGGCATCACCTGCCAGTGGTTGATAGGCATCGCCCCTGTAAACCTGCCAGTCGGGCCGGTAATCGTATACTATGGTGGTATCCGGATAGGGAAGATTTTGGGCTGCCAGCGCATGAGCGCACCAAAATGCCAGCAGACCCAGAACAACACGCATTAAGTTCTTTACTTTGCGATGCAAGTACGCAAAAAAAAACCGACAGAGGCGTGGCAGGAATTTACATTCATATCCCCTTTTGCAAACAGGCGTGCCATTATTGCGACTTTCATTTTTCCACACAAACTGATTTACGTGAGGAGATGACACGAAGCCTGCTGCACGAGATGGAATTGCAGCGCCTGTACTTAAGCGGCCATGCGGTTGATACGCTGTACTTCGGTGGCGGAACACCCTCCTTGCTCCCCGTTGACCAGTTGGCGAGCCTTATGGCTAAAGCAAAAGAGTTATTTGGCATCCATCCGGATGGCGAAATTACGCTGGAGGCCAATCCGGATGACTTAACTCCGGAAACATTGCACAGCCTGAAGCTGGCCGGGATCAATCGGTTGAGCATCGGGGTGCAAAGTTTTGACGATGGGGTGTTGAGCTGGATGAACCGCGGCCACACAGCCAATCAAATCTTTACTTCGTACCAGGCTGCACACGCCATCGGCTTTTCTGCCATCAGCATCGACCTTATCTACGGCATTCCAAATCAGGCCGATGGTTACTGGGCTAACACGGTACGGCAAGCTATTGCGCTGGAACCCGAACACATTTCGGCCTACCACCTCACAATTGAAGACCGAACTGCCTTTGGTAACTGGAAAAAAAAGGGAAAGGTGCTTGAGGTTACCGATGAGCAAGCAGCTCAGGAATTCCATTACTTGATGAATCAACTTGAAAAAGCGGGATACGAGCATTACGAGATCAGCAACTTTGCCCGGGCGGGTAACTACGGGCTTCACAACAGCAACTACTGGAACGGTGAACACTATCTCGGCATTGGTCCAAGCGCCCATTCTTACAATGGGGTGAGTCGGCAATTCAATGTGGCGAACAATAACCTCTATATAAAGGCCATCGGGCGGCACGAGGTACCAGCCGAAAAAGAGGTACTAACACGCGAAAATCAGGTGAACGAGTATCTCTTCACCGGCTTGCGCACCCGGTGGGGTTGCAGCGTTCAGAAATTGAAAGAAACGTGGGGCTACGATTTACTGGCCATGCCGTATACGCAGCAGCTATTGGAACAAAGGTTTCTGGTGCTGGAAAACGACCGCCTGTTGCTCACCCGGCCGGGAAAATTTCAGGCTGACAAAATCGCTGCCGACCTGTTTATCTGAAGGCGCACAAAAAAATCATAATTTCGTGACGACTTATGACGGCTGAAGAAAAACGCGTGTACTTTCTGTTGAAAGTTGTGATCTACAGTTACCACGGCATTAACGAGCGCGAACAGCGAGATTTGGAGGCCTCTTCTAAAAAATTGGACGGCCAGGCCGAACTGGATTGGGCCACCCAGTTTGTGGCGAAGGATTATATTTCGGCATTTGAACGGGTACGCGAGTACCTGAGTGGGCCGGTGGGCGACTACCCCAAACCAAAACGCCTGGAACTCATTGACATGATTTGGAAGGCCAACAACCTCAAGGGTTATGTAACCGAGATGGAGGCCACAGCCATGATGCGGCTGGCGAAGGACTGGAGTGTTCAAAAGGAAATGATGGAGTTGATGCTCCAGTAGAAAAAACCAAAGAGGATGAGACACGGGGGCTGGTGACGGAGCTGCCGCTATCCCGCAAACCCTGAAAATTGAATCGGAGGGGGTGAATGAGGAATTGGCGAAGCGCGAAGTCGAAGCAGAAACGCGATCGAAGAAAGCTAACGCGGACGTGCAGCGCACCGCCAGTCCGGTGGCCATGCAATTGGTGTCGGGGCAAGTGCGTTCAGCCGAGGGCAACTCCCCGATTCCCGGTGCGAACGTCATCATCAAGGGAACAAGCCTGGGCACCGTAACCGATGCCAATGGCAATTATCAGTTAGAGGTTCCCGTGACAAAAAATCAATTGGTGTACTCGTTCATTGGCTTCACCAGCAAAGAGGAAGCAATCAAAAACCCGACCCAAAACGATGTCACACTTGATGCTGATGTCTCCCAACTTTCTGAAGTCGTGGTAACCGGGTATGGATTTGATGACATGGGAATGCCCAAACCATCGGAGTATGTTACCCCATTACCCGAGCCGGAAGGCGGCCGCAAGGCCTATCAAAAATATCTCGAAACGAATCTGCAGTATCCGCAGCAAGCGTTGGATCAAAAGATTGAGGGCCGTGTTACAATCCAATTCACCTTTACATTCGATGGGCGGGTTCAAGATTTCAATGTCATCCGCAGTCTGGGTTATGGCTGCGATGAAGAAGTCATTCGTCTGCTTCGCCAGGGGCCGGCCTGGTCGCCTTCAAAGCGCAACGAAGTCACCCGCGACAGCAAGGTGCGTGTGCGTATGCGTTTCAAATTGCCAGACAAAAAGGGGTAGTTCTGCCAGCGGTTCTTGGTCAACTGATTATTCTTTTTACTTTTAGGCACCTAACTATAACCCTGTCACTCGTTACATGAGTCTGTTTATTAAAAAGCCCCTGGAACAGTTGATGGCGCAAGCAGCCGGAGATTCTTCCAAAAGTTTAAAGCGTACACTCGGCCCCGGCAACCTGATTGCCCTGGGCATCGGGGCCATTATTGGTGCCGGGTTATTTGTGCGCACCGCTGAAGCCGCAGCCGAAGCAGCCGGCCCTGCCGTAGTGCTGTCGTTTGTGGTGGCCGCCATTGGTTGCGCCTTTGCCGGCTTATGTTATGCCGAGTTTGCCTCCATGATTCCCATCGCGGGCAGTGCCTACACGTACGCCTACGCCACGATGGGCGAGTTTCTCGCGTGGATCATCGGATGGGCATTGGTACTTGAATATGCGTTGGCCTCGGCAACAGTTTCCATTGCCTGGAGTGAATATCTTAACAACCTCTTGGGGGGGGCGATACCGTATGAATGGTGTCACTCCCCATTTGAAGTTTCCGCTGAGGGGGTGCACGGCATTATCAATTTGCCGGCACTCGGTATTTTGTTTTTCCTGACGCTCCTGCTCATCAAGGGCACCCAGGAGTCGGCCATTGTGAATGCCGTCATCGTGTTCATTAAAGTGGCCATTGTGCTGATCTTTATTGTCATCGGCTGGCAATTCATCAACCCGGTTAATCATACTCCGTTCTTCATTCCGGAGGGAACACCCGGCCACGATTCATTCCGCGAGTGGGGTATTGGAGGCGTGTTTGGAGGAGCTGCCATCGTTTTCTTTGCCTTCATTGGTTTTGATGCCGTTTCCACAGCCGCTCAGGAAGCCAAAAACCCCAAGCGCGATATGCCAATTGGTATTCTGGGCTCCTTGTTTTTCTGCACGATCTTATACGTTTTATTCTCCTACGTGCTTACCGGGGTAGCCCCGTGGCAGGAGTTTGGCGTTGCCGGAAAGGAAGCATCGGTCGCTTACGCGATCCAGAACTACATGCCCGGCTATGAGTGGCTGGCCACGCTCATTACCGTGGCCATTTTGGCGGGCTTTAGCTCGGTCATTCTGGTCATGCTCATGGGGCAATCGCGCGTGTTTTATTCCATGTCCAATGACGGGTTGATTCCCAAAGTTTTTTCGGAGCTGCATCCGAAATTCCGCACGCCTTACAAGTCGAATATGATTTTGTTTGTCTTCGTTGGCTTGTTTTCCGGATTCGTTCCCGGCAGCCTCGCGGGCGATCTCACCAGCTTCGGCACCCTGTTTGCGTTTGTACTGGTGTGCGCTGGTGTGTGGGTAATGCGTGTGAAAAACCCTGAGGCGAAACGCCCCTTCGCTACGCCATTAGTACCGCTGGTGCCCATTTTGGGGATGCTGGTTTGCGGAGCCCTGATCCTTTCACTGGACCCCTTCACGCAACTGGTGGCCATGGGCTGGATGTTGGCCGGCCTGGTGATCTACTTCGCCTACAGCAAAGGACACAGCTACCTGCGCAACGCCAAGTAGAGGCGATAATCGTTCACCGGCTATTCGTAGATATCCTTACGATGTCCGATTTTTCGGATGTCGACAACTCGAATGGTATCCTCGATGGCATACACAATCCGATAGTCCCCTACGCGCACACGCCACAAGTCGGATGTGCCCCTGAGTTTTTTTGAACCGGGAGGACGTGGCTCTGTTTGTAATTTTCGCAGCGCTTCGATAATGCGGCCGACAGCCAGTGAAGGGAGGTCTTGTAGTTCTTTTGACGCTGAATTGCTGACAACGACTTTATACATCTTTCGTCAGTTTCCCCTCACGTCTCAGGTTTCCGATTAACTCCTCCAACTCAATCTTTTCTTCACCCTTTCTCAGTTCCGCGATCAAACTATCGTAGAAATCTTCCCAGATATCCCCGTACCGGGTAAGGTCAATTTGAACGGCAATTTTCTCGTTTTTGTCGTCCAGTACATAGTTGATTCCCTCCATAGATACCTCCTTTGATTTCACGAAATAACGAAATATTCCCCCCAGCCGGTTCATTTACCCGCTTTTATGTGATTTATCATTTGGTCATCTGGCCGATTTTTCTAATTTGAACCCATCCGGGTAGGACCTTGCCCATCTCGACAACTTCCCGTGCCCGTCAGTTTTCACTTTACTATTTAACCATATGAAAGTATATGACGAAAAACATCTGAAGAACGTTGTGTTGCTAGGAGCCCCGAAAAGCGGCAAGACGTTGCTGGCCGAAGACATGTTGTTTGAAGCCGGCATTACGCACCGCAGGGGCACCATCGAAGCAAAAAACACGGTATCCGACTTCCACGAAATTGAGCAGGAACGCGGTAACTCCATTTTCGCCACGGTGTTGCACACCGAGTGGCGCGATTACAAAATCAACATCATTGATACGCCCGGCTTTGACGACTTCATCGGAGAAATGGTTTCTTCCATCCGGGTGGCCGACACGTGCGTACTCGTCATCAACGCGCAACATGGTGCCGAAGTAGGCACCGAACTGATTTGGGAATACGTTGAAAAATTCCGTAAACCCGTACTCTTCGCCATCAACCAGGTCGATCATCCCAATGCCGACTTCGAACAATCGCTGGAGTCGCTGAAAAAAACCTTTGGCTCAGCCATTACGCAAATGCAATACCCGGTTAATCCAGGCGAGGGATTCAACGCCATCATTGACCTGTTGAAGATGGTGATGTACAAATTCCCGGCTGACGGTGGCAAGCCGGAAAAACTTCCGATCCCGGAAGCCGAAAAAGAAAAAGCCAATCAGCTCCACAACCAGCTGGTGGAAAAAGCAGCCGAGAACGATGAGAAGCTGATGGAAAAATATTTTGAGCAGGGCACACTGGACGAAGACGAAATGCGCGAGGGGCTCAAACTCGGCATGATTCATCACGATGTATTTCCGGTGTTCGTCATGTCGGCCAGGAAAAACATGGGCAGTGGCCGCATGATGGGCTTTATCGACAATGTAGCACCCTCACCGCTGGAAGCGCAACCCGAACGCACTACGGAAGGCCAGGAGCTGAGTTTTGATCAGTCCAAACCGGCCAGCCTCTTCGTATTCAAAACTCACCTGGAGCCCAATCTCGGCAAACTGTCCTTCTTTAAGGTTATTACGGGCGAGGTAAATTCAAACGCGGAATTGATCAACAGCCAGACCGGGGCCACCGAAAAATTCCATCAACTGTTTATCATGGATGGAAAAACGCGCAACCCGGTAGATAAACTGGTGGCAGGCGACATTGGTGCCACGTTAAAACTTAAAGACACCTACACCAACCAGACGCTGCACGCCAAGGGCTTTGATGTTACGATTAACCCGATTGAGTACCCCGAGCCGCGCATTCGTACGGCCGTGGTGGCGCAAACGAAAGGCGATGATGAGAAAATCGGAGAAGTACTGGCTAAGATACACCAGGAGGACCCAACCCTTGAGGTGGGCTACTCGCGCGAACTCAAGCAACTGATCATTGCCGGCCAGGGCGAAATGCACCTGGCGGTGTGCAAGTGGTTTTTGGAAAACATGTACAAGCTGCACGTCAATTTTGAAACCCCGCGCATCTCGTATCGCGAAACCATTCGCAAGCCGGCCTCGGCCATGTATCGGCACAAGAAGCAATCCGGTGGAGCCGGCCAGTTTGGCGAAGTACACCTGAAGGTGGAACCCTATTATGAGGGTATGCCCGAACCCACCGAGTTCCCCATCCGGGGTAAGGAAGTGGTTGATTTGGAATGGGGCGGAAAGCTGGTGTTCTACAACTGCATCGTGGGTGGTGTCATTGACTCGCGGTTCATTCCTTCCATTCAAAAAGGAATTATGGAAAAAATGGAGGAAGGACCCATCACCGGCTCGTACGTGCGCGATGTGCGCGTGATGGTGTATGATGGCAAGATGCATGCGGTGGACAGCAACGACATCTCATTCAAAATTGCGGGTATGATGGCGTTCAAAGAGGCGTTTCTTCATGCTGACCCCACGCTGCTCGAACCTCTTTACGATATCGAAATTATGGTGCCCGAAGAAGTGATGGGTGAAGTGATGGGCGATTTACAAACCCGAAGGGCGCTCATCATGGGCATCGATACCAAACACAACTTCCAGGTGATTAATGCACGTGTGCCCCTGGCTGAGCTCGATCGGTATTCCACCACGCTGCGATCGCTATCGCAAGGCCGTGCGCGGTTTACCCAGAAGTTTGCCGAGTTTGCCCAGGTACCCGGAGACATTCAGCATAAACTGGCTAAGAAAACACAGGAGATGGAGTTGGTTTAGGTTTGTTAATTCGAGAATAAATTTGAGAGGCGTCTGACGGCTCGCTAATTCAAGTATTAAGCCGTCTGACGCCTATCCCCTCTTTTTGCAAGAAGAGTTGGCGCAGTCGATACAGGTGATTAAAAATGCCTTCTTCAAGGATTCAATTTTCAGGAAGAGGGGCATTTTTAGTTGGTCGTTGTTGGTTGTTCGCTTATTGTTAATGGGCATCTCTAAAAACCTCGACCGGTCATACCGGACTGGTTCCGGTATCTGCTTCGGTGTGGTCAGAATGGGATTCCGGCACAACGGCCGGAATGACTTTTAGTCTTAATGGAGGTTTTTAGAGATGCCCTAATATAAAACTTACGAAAGCGGAATTACAGTTCCAGAGTAACCAACTGGTGGGCGGCTATTTTTAGGTCGATATGAATTCGGTCACTGTTACGGATATCACCGATGCCCAGCATGATCAGGACTTCATTAACCATATTACTACCGGGGACTTTTTTTAAGTCAATCGGTTCCCCACAGCTTCTTTTCGCATCACCGAAGCGCAACTAAAGGCAGGTAACGAATACAAGATACGAAGCATGATGACGATTAAAGATCATGAGCAACCCATGGAATTTACGGCTTCCGTGACGCCAACACCAACTGGAAAGAATACCTCGGCCACCCTTTCGGTTGACCGAACACTATTCGGCATCGAGTATTGTGCTCAGGGGAGTGAACGTGCCCCTACTCCGTCACCACATTCACATTCAAAATAAAATCGTTGTGAATGAACCAGTCTTTTTCTGAGCCGCGTTTAAAAAAGGTTGACGAGTACCTGCTTTCCCTCGAAAAAAACAGAAAATCTGTGGAGAGGTTTCGGGAAATGCCCCGCGGTGGGTAAGCTGCCAGGTTTCCGTGCGGCCCGGTAGTACCGCGATCGGATGCTACAGGGAATGACGGAAAGAAAAAGATAAGTTTGTTTTCCGCAGCGTGTCACTTCGCTCGCTGCGGTAAACTCAAAAACAGTTGTATTGGTTCATGCGGAACGCCTGCTTTGCCAAGTTGGTTTCATGATATGATTGGCTTTGTTGGATTTCGCGCACACGGTTGCCAGGCAAACATGGTGAATGGGAAAGAATAATTCATGACCAACACGCATAACAGCCAACAACGCGCTGATAGGTTTTGCTCTCCCCGCACCTGATGCTGGATATGATTTTTGAATGCTCCTACGGTTTTCTCTTCACCTTTGTTACGCTTTTAGTTTTCCAGGTTTGTCCTTCGTCATCCGAACGTTCTTCAATGATTTGGAATATACCGTTTGCAGGTTTTGTCCATCGGTTACGATGTCGTGATTTGCTTCTGGCTTCCAGGTTCACCATCAGTATATCATCTCCATCCTTGACCCACTTAAAAATACTTCCGCCTGAAAAAGTCTCGATCCAGGCTTGCTGATCTTTGTCAAAGTAACCCAGGGTGCTATATGAAAACGGACGAGCCAGCAATTGAAATTCTTTATGTAAACTACATCCGTACGGATCAATGTAAATGTTCAACCGTCCGTATACATTTTCCCCTTTATCGGTTACTAAATATTCGTCCCACCTTCCTAAAAAAGGATTTAATACATCGTACTGAGCGCCTCGACACTGCGTATGTTGCTTCTTTTCAAAAACAAGTTGTTGCGAATCGACAATACTGCCTAAATCCGAAAAAGTTTTTCCGGCAACAGGTGTTGTTTTGTGATTTTGTTTGATTTTCAACCAGCCCGCCTCAATGTCTGCATACGTCCCACGGGTAAAATACTCAACCGCCACTATGTAATCCCACTTCGTATCGAGTGCTGTATCGTTATTGCGAATCAGCCGATAATCGTTGAATAATCCCTGTTGCACGGCAATGCTATCCATGGCAAACCAATTCTTTTCAAGAAATTCTTTCAGATTTTCTCTTTGCCCTTCCTTTGCTTTGATATAGGTGTATGTCCAGGTGTATGGTGTTTCCGATTGTTGGCCAAAGGCAGGGGTTGAAAACAAACCGACTATAGCGATTAGGATTACAGCAGAAGATTTCATAGCAGCTTTTTTTGAACCAAAATTAGGCGTGTCATCATTCATAAAAATCGTACCAGTACAAGTAGTGTGCTTATGATACGCTCGGGATATAGTTCTTCGCGGATCACATCACTTCATTAAAACCAAATTAAAACAAATGTGATGGACCATCCAGGCAAACAATATGAATTTGTAAGGATGGTAGGGCAAGTTTGATTTCCAGTCGAAAGTTAGCAACGCCAAGATCAATATTTCAATCAGGGCGGTTTTTACATTTTCTCGTTCTAACGCACTCCAGGTTGGAAAAAGTAAAGGAACGATCCGTCCAAGCGTTGGCCCTAAAAGTACTAAGGCGGCTCCCGCCATATACCGCATATGCAGGGTTGGGCGATGCTTTAAAATGATGGCCAGTACGTAGCAGCCTGCCATAATGGTTGTTTCTCCAATTGGGATTACCGCGAAGCCGGCATGTTCGGATCTTAACAGGTTGCCAATCAATATGGCTGATGTAAGTACAAACAACGGAAACACAAAGTAAGAGGCTTTCCCTGCTTTTTTGTGGAGCAAGACTTTACCCTGCATGATGAAAAGGGGTTGTGCGACCAACATAACTGACCAAATTACCGCCAGCAGTGTGTGCACGTGCACGATGACCGGGATATCCTTTGGGAAGCCGGGAAAGAAACCAAAATACGATTTGTAGAAAGCAAGAAATATAAGCGGCAGAAGAGTTGCTAAGCCAAATGCCAGGTAGTGATACTGCTTTTCCACAAAACCTGAAGCCATGAATCATTTCGTTTTCAACAGACTGTCGAAAGAAAGCTTGCCAGCCCCCCCGATAAAAAAGAAAATGGAAACAGCTAAGAGTTGTAAGGCCTGAAATGAACTTTCATATGGATCGCCACGATGGGCCAAGAATGTTGCCACAGCAAATGTGATGCCCAGCGGTACTGCCGCCCACCTCACTTTTAACCCCACAATCAATAATATGCCACCACCAAATTCAGTAAGTACATACAACCAAGACATGAATACAGGAAAGGGGATGCCAAGAGAAGACAAATACGAAGCACTTTCACCGGCACTCATCGTGATAACCGGTTGCCAGGAGTAGTACAATAAATGATAGCCAAAAGCAAGGCGGATGAATACCGGTGCATATTCTTTGAAGGGGGCTATTGCTTTTTCCAAGTCAAATTGCATAGCATATCGGATTGATGAACCAACTGCCGGCAAATGACAGGATGAGCAGCCGGAAATAAATCGTACTAGAGCAAGAAATCGCCTTTCATTCTTCTCCTTCTAAGCCTGCTCAGGTAGGTAGGGGTAATGCCCAGGTAGGAAGCAATATGTTTTTGTGCAACCCGTTGTTCTATTTCCGGATATTTGGCAATAAACTGGCTATACCTCTCAGCAGCGGGTGAAGACAAATGATTGCTCACCCGGTCTTGAGTAACCAACAGCCTGTTTTGAAGCAAGATCCTGAAATACCTCTCAAATTTCGGAATCTGTGAGTAGAGTACTTCGATCTTATCTCGATGGATTTTAAGCAGACTTGAGTCCTCTTGTGCCTGAATCGCAAATTCAGATGGGGTGCTTTTCAAAAAACTTTTGAGATTTCCCGTCCACCAACCTTCAACCGCAAACATAGTTGTGTGCTCAACCAGATTACGATCAAAATAAAATGAACGCAGGCAACCACGTAAAATAAAATATTCAAACTTACATACCTGGCCTTCTCGCAACAGCAAGTCATTATTTCTTATGAAGTCTGTTTCGGTCAGGGTTTTGAAGATCTCTTTTTCTTTATTGGATAGCTTAACTACCCTCTCAATGCTGGAAAAAGCTCCTGATAAATCCATTTCATTTACTATCGCGCTCGGGCCTCTGGTTAAAGTGCAAAAATACAATTTAGGGCATCTCTAAAAACCACCAGTAAAACTAAATGTCATTCCGGCCCTTGTGCCGGAATCCCATTCCAACCACACCGAAGCAGATACCGGAACCAGTCCGGTATGACAGGTCGAGGTTTTTAGAGGTGCCCTTTAGTTATTTTTCAGTTTCAGGTACCACATTGTCTTCCATCAAAGAACGGTGTAAATAAAGTGAACGTAAAACCTTGTTGGCTTTTTAAAAGATAATTTATGAAACGGCTTGCAGATTATGTTTTGGCGTGAGACGGTACACGGAGATGAAGGACATCACCCTGTCAATACGCATCAGCCGATTAGACGGTACTGCACGCGATGGTCAAATAGTGCTCGCGGTAATTTTACTGTGCGTGTAACATCAACTCGCCCGGCAGTGCCTCCCATAAATCTACTTCCCCGCAGAGTCTCCCGCCACGGGGACTCTGCGGAACACCGAGGATAAGCCGAAGGAATGAGTGGAATGCTAAAAAATGTGCGTTAGAAGAAAAATAGATAAAAAACACGCGATGTACTTTGTAACTTTTGCCTGAACTCGCTGGCTCCATCTAATTAAAATGACTAACGCGTATGATAGAGTTTATACATGGTTTGACGATTTGAAAAGCAAGACACTCTGTTGTGGGGTATGTATTTATGCTAAACCATGTACATGCCTTAATTCGATTTTGGACTATACTATTGAAAGGGCTGAGATATGACGAAAGACAAATTTGCCGCAGAGTCCCCGGGGCGGGAGACTCCTATGTTTGTTTTTATAATCGTTGAGCAAAATAACAATAGATTTGATGAAAGTGAAAAAGGGTGAG
>Ga0209972_10001636_pt1 | contig 19257 bp, 11 predicted proteins | sample NOAtaG_7_FD_187302 | JGI IMG/M metagenome (GOLD analysis project Ga0209972, IMG submission 187302) | Freshwater lake microbial communities from Lake Erie, under a cyanobacterial bloom - NOAA_Erie_Diel1S_2200h metaG (SPAdes) (version 2) | ecosystem: Environmental > Aquatic > Freshwater > Lake ... | reverse complement strand
GGAGACTGACCGGCCCGACCGTCAACATATTGGCCAACGATGGCTCAGCAGGAGAGGTGAAGAGATGTCAACGAGAACTGTGCGACGTGAAATAATGAAGAGTCTGGGGCTCGCTTCGCTGGGGGCGGCCATCACCCCGGGGCTGGGCTTCGAGGGGCAGGCAGAGAAGAGCACCGAGCGCTCAATCTATGTCGGAACCTACACCAGCGCCGGAAGTCGCGGCATCCATCTCCTGCGCTTCGATACGCTGACCGGCAAATTGAAGATGGTCGGGCTGGCCGCCGAGTCGGTCAACCCCTCCTACCTGGCGATTGCCCCCGGAGGGCGCTATCTCTGTGCCGTCAATGAGGTGGGAAACTTCAATGGTCAGCCGGTTGGCGGACTGACCTCTTTTGCGATCTCCCCGCAGGATGGTCTGCTGCGGCAGATCAACCAGGTCAGTTCGGGCGGAGCTTCGCCCTGTTACGTGACCATCGATCCGGATAGTCGCCACGTGCTCGCGGCCAACTACAGCGCCGGTAATCTGATCGTCGTGCCATTTGCAAAGGACGGGGTCCTTGGCGCGGCGCGCGAGCTCAAGCAGCATCGTGGATCGGGTGGGAATCCGCAGCGCCAGTCCGGGCCGCGTGCCCACTGCGTCGTCTTCTCGCCGCAGCGACGCCACGTGCTCGCGGTCGACCTCGGCATCGACAAGGTCATGATCTACCGTTGGGATGCCAAACAGGGAAGGCTTGATCCAAACAACCCGTCAGAATTTCTGACCGGTCCGGGCGCCGGGCCGCGCCACATCGATTTTCATCACCAGGGACGTTTCGCCTGTATAATCAACGAACTCGACTCGACCCTCACCTCCTGCGCCTGGGAAGGCAGCCTCGGAGCCTTGCGCGAGATCCAGACCGTCCCGACCCTTCCAGCTGGATTCACCGGAACCAACTACTGCGCTGACGTCCATTTTCATCCCAGCGGTCGTTTCGTCTATGGTTCGAACCGCGGCCACGACAGCATTGTCATCTGGCGGTTTGATGGGCGGACCGGGCGTCTCGATCCGGTTGGCCACCAGTCGACCGGAGGGCGCAATCCGCGCAACTTTGTGATCGATCCATCCGGGAAGTGGCTCCTCGCCGCCAATCAGGCGAGTGACTCCGTCATCGTCTTTCGCATCGATGAGAAGACCGGTCGGCTGACCCCCACCGGCGACTCGGTCACGATCTCCATGCCGGTCTGCCTCAAGTTTCTCTGATCAGCGAACGCCGATTGGCCCGATTGGCCCGATCGGCCTGATTGGCCCGATTGGCCTGATTGTCCCGATTGGCCCGATCGGCCTGATTGGCGAGGATGCTATTCCCCCATCGCCGTGGGCAAGGGGATCGGCATCCGCGCCGGAAGCCGGATGATGAACTCGCTGCCCACCCCCACCTCACTCCGCACATCGGCTTCGCCGCCGTGGATTCTCGCCAGATGCTTGACGATCGCCAGGCCGAGTCCGGTGCCGCCGACTTCACGCGACCGTGCTTTGTCGACCCGGTAGAAGCGCTCAAAGACCCGCGCCAGATGCTCGCTGGCGATGCCCGGCCCGGTGTCCCGAACTTTGATCAGGTGGAACAGCTCACCGTTGGGCGTCTCCTCGGTCGCCGCGCTGACGGTGACTTTGCCGCCGGGATGGTTAAACTTGATCGCATTGTCGACCAGATTGACCAGAATCTGTTCGAGTCGCCGGCGGTCAGCGACCAGATAGAATTCAGTCTCGATCCGGTTCTCCAGCCAGACTCCACATTTGCCCGCACGCGGCGCGAGCGCGGTGAAGAGTTCGCTGATCATCGTCGCCAGCGGGATCTTCATCATGGTCAGGCGCGTTGCGCCCGATTCGATCGCCGAGAGCTCGGAGATGTCATTGACCAGCGCCCGCATCCGCGAAGCGTTGCGATGGATAGTGTTGAGAAAGCGCAGGCTGTTTTCAGGATCCTCCAACCCGCCATCGAGAAGCGTCTCGACAAAGGCGATGATCGAGGCGAGCGGAGTCCGCAGTTCGTGGGAGACGTTGGCAAGGAATTCCTGCCGGACCCGTTCGAGGCGCTCGACCTTGGTGATATCGATCAGGGCGCCAACCACTCCATCGATCTGGCCGCTCGAGAGGCGCAATGGCGCCGCCTGCAGGCGCAGGACGCGCCGGTCCCCGCTCGCGGTCCCGCCCTCGCGGGTCTCGAAGCGACCTTCGGCCCGCTCACCCGTCGCCAGAACTTCCGAGAAGACGCGATGGATCGATGGATCCCGGCTCAGATCGGTGAGGCGGGTCGCCGTTCTCCCCCCAATATTCAGAAAGCGACCGGCCGCGTCATTGACCAGCAGCAGGTTCGACTGGCGATCGATGATGATCAACCCCTCATCGATCGAGCCAACGATTGCCCGCAGCAGATTCTCATCCCGGCTCGACTTGTCGAGCGCCGCAAGGAGTCGCTGGTTGTTCAAGTCCCGCTCGCGAAGCAGGCTCGTCTGTTGCCGCACGACGTACTGCCCAATGACAATCGTGATCACTCCGACGACAATGGTCGAGATGACGTGCGAGGTGACGACCCCCATCTGGGGGAAGAGGAGGGTCTTGACCGTCTCGTAGACAGCAAAGAGGGCCACCAGACCGAGGGTCGCCAGCAGTATCTTTCTCGTCTGCGTCGTCATGTTCCTGCCTCTCCGGCCCGACTCACTCGCCGGCCTTGTCGCCATTACCGGCGCCGCCCCGGAAGCGATAGCCGATGCCGATCACGGTCTCGATCCCGCCTCCACAAGCGCCGAGCTTCTTCCGAAGTCCACTGATGTGGACATCGAGGGTGCGCGCTTCACCATAGTATTCGAGTCCCCAGACCTGGTCGAGCAGCTGTTCGCGGGGGACGACCCGTCCCTTATTGCGGGTCAGAATCGCCAGCAGCGCGAACTCCTTCCGCGTCAGTTTCACCAACTGGTTCTGACATTCAACGGAGAAGTCTCCGTAATCGATGCGCATCTGACCGTCATCATAGAGCCGCGGGGCCTGGGTCTCCAGACCGGAGCGCCGGAGGGCGGCGCGAACCCGGGCCACCAGCTCGCGCACGCTGAATGGTTTGGTGATGTAGTCATCCGCTCCCAGCTCGAGGCCCCGCACCTTGTCGCTCTCATCCGAGCGCGCGGTGAGGACGACGATTGGAATCCGCCGTGTCGTCTCCTCGCTCCGGAAGCGGCGGCAGAGTTCGAACCCGTTCATTCCCGGCAGGTTGAGATCGAGAATGATCAGGTCGGGAGGAGAGTTCGCCGGGCCTTTGCCTTTGCCATTGGTCGCGGGGCCTGTTCCGAGCGCCAGGCGCAGTCCGTCTTCGCCGGTCAGCGCGACGAGGGTCGTGAATGAACCCTCCCGCTCGAGATTGTAACGGATGCTCTCGGCAATATCCGGATCGTCCTCGATGATCAGTATTAGTGGTTTCATGTGTGGTTCTATCTGGTTTGGAAACAATCTTTTCGACTGGTCACGGTTGGTCGCCTGCGCCAGTTCTCTCTGTCCCGGGGGCTCCCTCCCCGGTCGATCTCCGGGGCGTCCGCCAAGCGGGTCCGCCCGGTTCCCGGCCATTCGGCGCCGGTATCATTCCGGCGACCGCTCATTCTGATTCTTTGTCCGGCGGCACTCTTTCGAGTTGGCGCCCCGTGGCCTGGGCAAGCTGTGGATGGCGGATGACGAGCGCCTCGATCATATAGACCGTCAACTCGCAGATATCCTTGACGTAATCTCCAATTCTTTCGAGATGCTTGACCACCATGAGCAGTCTGGCGACGCGGCCGGCCGAGGCCGGCTCATCCGCGAGGCAGTCGAGCAGATCGTGGAAGCAGCGGTCGTACAACTGGTCGATCTCATTGTCGCGCACGATCACTGACCGCGCCGCCGCTGTATCTCCGGCGGCGAAGGCGTCCAGGGAGAGGCGCAGCATCTCGCAGGCCAGCCAGCTCATCTTTGGCAGATCAAAGTAGGGGCGCAGTTGCGGCTCGTTGTTCAAATAGACGGCGGCCCGCGCAATACTGGAGGCATGGTCGGCAATCCGTTCCAGCACCGGCGTAATCTTGATTGCCGTCACCACCAGCCGCAGATCGGTGCCGGCGAGGGACTCACGTGAGAGCAGATCGACGCAGCGTTGATCGGCCTCCAATTCGAGCTGGTCAACCCGGTCATCGTCGCGCAGAACCTGGTGCGCAAGCTCGGAATCACGCTCGATCAGTGCGCGCGTCGCCTGGTCGATCGCACGTTCCACCTCTCCACCCATCAAGAGCAGGTGATCGCGAAGTTCTTTGACTGCCAGTTCGGGAAGATTCTTCACTCTGTGCCTCGCTTACCGCAGACTAGATTGATTCAATTATCAATCTAATTCCACGGTCTTAAAGCCAGATTAGGTAAATGTTAAGAATGTGTAAGATGGCGCAAACTTTTCGAAAAAGTCGGATTGGAGCAAGGAGGTTCACTCGAACCGGTAGCCGAGCGCAACGTAGCTGCCAGTATCGCCGGTGATGAAGAGGGTGTTCCGGCCATTGATCGAGAGGCTGGCGATGCCTTCCGGTCGGCGTTGCCCATCGAGGGTGAGGAGGCGGCGCGGATGACCGTCCTTCTGACCATTCCATTCCCAGATGTTGAAATTGTCTTCCGGACGGTTCTCCGGAGGACCGGAGAGGATGAGAAAGCTCTTCAGGATCGGATCGTAGGTAAGGTCACGGACTCCCTGCCCGTCGAGGGGCAGGATGATCAGCCGGGGTTCGATCAGTTCGATGTTGGTCTGATCGAAGGGGCCGCGTGGATCACGCATCTTCAGCGGAACCAGAATCGCCTGATCGCCAATGAGGGGTGAGCGGAGCCCGATCAGTAACCGCTCGTGGTTTGGATCCCAGGCCAGCCCTTCGGCGTTGAGTCCGCCGACACTCCCGGGACGGGCGCCGGTCAAGGCGATCTCCGGAATCCCATTGAGGAGCAGATCACGCAGGTTGCCGATCGACTCGACCAGTCCGCGCACCTCGCGCTTCGCCGGGTCGAAATCGAACCGGACCAGCCGGTGCTGGCGGGGATCGATCGGGTCAGACTGCGAACCGAGGAGGTAGTAGTAGGAGTTGCCGTAGGTCAGCGCCTCCGGATCACTAAACTCGTCGCCGGGAAGGGTCGGGATCGGGATCGCTTGGAGCGGTCCGCGCTGGCTCCCCTCGTCGTCGAGCGCCATCCAGAAGAGTGGATCGGCCCCCCGGTCGGAGAGCAGCAGGAGTCCGTTCGCCCCGGTTGCGCCGGGACGGCTCGCCGCTCCGGAGGCTTCAAACTTCACCCCGAGCGAACCGGTCTGAAAATCGATCCACGAACCAGCGGCGGCAATCGAGACCGCCCGCGCCGCCGGAATTCCCGGCGTGATCACCTCTGGCGGTTGAACTTGCCGGGCCAGAAAGAGCGCGAGCGCAATCGTCAGCGAGGTCCCGATGAGCGTCGAGATGATCCGACTGGCGGAGTTGACCAGCGCCGCCTTCATCCGTGAATCGCTTCGAGAACTCGGGGGGCGTCGCCGCGCTGGCGGCGGCAGACTCTCCCGGGCCATGGCTCGCTGAACCTCGCGCGGCAGATTGATGGTGATCGTCTCACCTGGCGGGGGCGCGCCAGACCGGAGCGGGGCGCGCTCGACCGGCTGCAGCGGCAGCGTCGACACCTTGGCCGCGGCGGCCGGGCCTTGTTCCGGAACCCGGAATGTGAGCACGATCTGGCCGATCTGGATGCGATCGCCGTGCTGCAAGGGGTGGGAGCGGTTGCTCAGTCTTTCGCCATTGACCCACGTGCCGTTCCGGCTCGCCAGATCGAGGATGCTGTAGATTCCATCGCGGAGGCTGACGATCGCGTGGGAAGCGCTGACGGTTGGATCGTCGAGGACGATCTGGTTGTGGGCCGCTTTGCCAATCGCAATCTCGTTCCGGTCGAGACGGTACTCCTTCTTCTCACCGGTGAGCCGAAATCCAATCAGGGCCGGGGCCGGGCGCGCCGGATCGAGCACGGCCGCTTCGACCCGCTCGGCGAGCGGCGAGGTGTCCCCCGCCATCAGATCATCGCCGCAGTGATTGCAGTAGCGCACCGACCTATCCAGGATAGTCTTTTTACAGCGTGGACATTCAGTCATCGGCTCTCTTTATTGACTCGCTGCCCCGAAGGGAGGGCTCAGCGTCAATGGCCAATTGGGTCTGTCAGGGATCTGATCATCCAGCGTCTCTGTGATGACCTTGCTTGAAACAGGATGATGCTAAATCAGTCTTCAAATCAAAATCAATACGAAAAAAATGTCACCTGGGCGAGGGCTTCGGCACCCGCACCCGGGTCGGCTGGCCGGGGCCGGTGGGACCGGCCGCAGAGTGTCCGGTGAAAAGGGGTGATTGGCGCGATTTTGCAAAAGTACGCCCTCGTCACCCGGACCCGCCGGCAGGGCCGCGACGTGCCAGAGGATGAGGACTAAAGAACGCCGCGGCCGTGAAATATTTCCATTTCTACGTTCAACTTGGTTATCATTACCCTTATTCTCGGAATCGTCGCCAGATCCGGGTCAGCGCCTCTGCGCTGGCAGATCTGAAGCGGGGTGGGGTAGCCAATGCTCTTTAGTCAGAAGACAGACAATCGGTCATTCCTGGCCAAAATTTTTTTCACCGACGATGGCGATGTAAACAGGCGCAACATTTTTTTGTTGATCTTTCTCCTCATTCTGTTAGGAAACTGCGACCGTGTTATCAAATAGATTTCTGTCCAATCAGAAGGTCCGGGAGGGCGGGGATCACCGGAGACGGCTGGTGACGGTCGCCGGCAGTCTCCTCGTGCTGGCCATCCTCCTCGCGCCTCATTCACTGGCCCAGCGTCCGGCAGGTGAGCCAGCGCCGCGGATCGACAAGGCCCGCCGGCTTCTCTGGCAGGAGACGTTCGAGCTCGTCTGGGGGACGGTCAAAGAGAAGCACTTCGATGAGCGCCTGAGTGGGGAAGAGTGGGACCGGATCGGCGCCAAGTACCGTCGAATGGTGGATGGCCTCGAGACTGAAACAGCCTTCAACCAGCTGCTGCAGCGAATGCTCGAAGAGCTTGGCCAGTCCCATTTCAACATCCTTGTTCCGGCCGGAGGTGGGGAGATTGCCGACCAGCTCGATGATCATTCATCCTCGCTCGTCAGCTGGGCCGGGGTCGGCATCGAGTTGCGGCTGATCGATGATCAGCCGGTGATCCTGACGGTCACTCCTGGCTCGCCCGCCGCGCGGGCGGCGCTGCGGCCAGGCTATGCCATCACCCAGATCGACGGCTATCCAATCAACAGTCTCTCCGGACCGATCGAACTCTACGATAATGCCAACCACCGCACGGTCCAGCATCGGTTTCGGCAGATCAGACTGTTGCAGAATCTGCTTGATGGGCGACCGGGCAGCGAGGTGCGCCTGATCTGCCTGACCGAGGATGGCCGACCACGCGAATATCGCCTCATTCGTGAGACGCCACGGGGCGTGATCGCCCCGGCCTTTGGCAACTTTCCTCCGGCAATGATCAGTTTTGAGTCGCGGCGCATCGGCGACGACATCGGCTACCTGCGGTTCAATATCTTCGCGCCGGCCCAGATGGAGAATATCCGCCGGGCGATCCGTGAATTCAGTGATCCGGAGCGGCGGGTCGCCGGACTGATCATCGATCTGCGCGGCAACCCCGGGGGAATGGGGGCGATGGCCAATGGCATCGCCGGCCTGCTCACCGAGCGTCCGGGCTCGCTTGGGACCATGAATATGCGGACCGCCCATACCCACTTTGCCTACTTTCCGCAGCCCAACGCCTGGCTCGGGCCGGTGGTCATCCTGATCGATGGCCTGAGCGGATCGACCAGCGAGATCCTCGCCGCCGGGCTGCAGGAGAATGGACGGGCCCGGATTGTTGGCCAGCGGAGCCTTGGCGCGGCTCTCCCGTCCTACCTCGTCAGACTGCCGTCGGGAAGAATATTTCAATACGCGATCGCCGATTATGTCACGCCAAAGGGAGTGCTGATCGAGGGCCGGGGCGTCATTCCCGATCTCGAGGTCGGTCTCGACCGGCGGCTGCTGCTCGAAGGACGTGACTCGCAGATCGAGGCGGCGACCAGATGGCTCCGCACGGCCCCGCACGGCCCCGACCGGCCCTGACCGGCCCTGACTGGCCCTGACTGGCCCTGACTGGCCCTGACTGGCCCTGACTGGCCCTGACTGGCCCTGACTGGCCCTGACTGGCCCTGACTGGCCCTGACTGGAAGGTAGTCCTTGCGCCACTTCGCTGGCCGGCACGATCGATCAGGAGGAAGTCTACACATGAAGCATGTTCTGAAAAGTCTGCTTATTCTGCTCTGCCTCGCCCCGGTCGGGTCTGCCCAGGCCCCGGCTTCAGCCCCACCTGCCCCGGCAACGCCACCTTCGACCAAGACTGGTGGTGGGGCCAGTGGACGGCTCCCGGGAATCGATCAGATTCTCGAACGTTACGTCGCCGCGGTTGGTGGCGCCGACGCGTTGCGCAATCTGAAGACCCGTCGCGTGCTCGGTGAGTTCGAGATCGAGGGGATGAACATGACCGGGAGCTTCGAGATCCTTGGCAGCGCCCCGGCGCGGAGCGTCATCGCCCTCGACATTCCCGGTGTCGGCCAGTTCCGACAGGTCGTCAATGGCGAGAAGGCCTGGTCGCTCGATCCGCTGAGCGGGGTCCGCGAACTCGCCGGCGCCGAGTTGGCCGACTATCTTCGCGATGCCGAGTTCCACCGTGAGCTCAACTTCAAAAAACTCTTTGCGAAACTCGAAGTGGTCAGTCGTCTCAAACTCGGCGATCAGGAGGCCTTCATCGTCAATGCCACCCCGGCCCTCGGGGTGGCCGAACAGTTCTATTTTGACGCCACTTCGGGGCTCCTCATTCGCCAGGATACGCGGCGGGAGTCGCCGAATGGGGTCATGCCCAGCGAGATCTTCTTCAGCGACTACCGGACGGTCGATGGTGTCCGCATGCCCTGGCGCATTCGGCAGCAGACTCCGGCCTTCACGATCAATTTGACCTTTCGTGAGATCACCCACAACCTGACGGTCGATGAGGCGAAGTTTGCCAGACCGGCTGCTCCCTGATCGCCGGAGACCTGATTCGATTGATTTCCAAGATTGTTTCGACCGGTAAGACACCGACAATTTAAGATAGACCTAGCAATGATCTAATAATTAATTGATTCGTTGCTAACAAAGATCTGATGTGCGCCCCATACCATTCAAACTTTATTTAAGAATGTATCTCAAATAACGGTTGAGGAGGTAGTGGTATGGGTTGTGGGAGTACGCCGTCCTTGGGACGGATTGGTTTCGGATGGGGTATTGAGCTAATATGTCGACTTTCTTGGGCGATTCTGCTCCTTCTCTCCCTGGCAATTGCGGCCCAAGCCCAGTCTGAGTCTGGCAGCGCGGCGATGGAGGGAACGATCACCGCGCCGGATGGCAATGCCGTCACCCGGGCAAAAATTGAGATCCGCAATAATGAAACCGGCTATACCCGCTCAGTGCTGACCAATGAACGAGGGAAATACCAGGTAAATGTGCTTCCTGTCGGTCCATACACCATCGAAGTACGGGCTGAAGGTTTCGCGCTCACCAGGCGTGGATCTATCGAGCTTACTGTCGGGCAGACTGAACGTGTTGATTTGACCCTGCAGGTTGCTCAGCTCACTGCAGAGGTGACGGTTACTTCAACTGACTCAGTGGTCGATACTGAAGAGTCGGCCACCGGTTCGACCATCGGTGCAAGCGCAGTCACCAACCTGCCGATCCGGGGGCGTAACTTCACCGATCTGATTCAGCTTACGCCGGGGATTGTTCAGGAGTCAGATCGCAAAGGGCTGGTCATCGCTGGCCAGCGCTCGATCAATTCTAATATTGCGATTGACGGCGCCGATTTCAACGATGCACTTCAGGGTAATCAAAGGGGCGGCAATGACGCCATCTTCACCTTCCCGCAGACCGCAATCAGAGAATTTCAGGTAGTCAGATCCGGAGCTTCGGCGGAGGTTGGACGAACTGGCGGAGGGTTTGTCAATGCGGTCACCAAGTCGGGAACAAATGAATTGCGTGGCGAGGCGCTCTACCTCAACCGCAACCCGACTCTAACTTCACCTGACGCCTTCAATAACAAGGGAAACAATCAGCAGAATCAGTTTGGCGGTTCAATTGGTGGCCCACTGCGCCGCAACCGCGCCTTCTTCTTTATCGGTGTGGAGCAGAACATTCTCCGCATTCCCTACTTCGTCAGGTTTGGCTTACCTGCCGTGGGGCTGACAGTTCCCCAGGAGATTCTCGGCCTGCAGGGTGAACATCAGAGCACCAACAATCCAACCGCTTTATTTGCCAGAACCGATTTTATTATTTCGACCAGTCATACCCTCAACGTCCAGTACACTTTCTCGAGGTTCCGTGGCGAAAAGTTTGGCGCAATTGCCGATGGGACAACCCTGACAGATAACTTTGCAGCGACCAACTATACCGCCAAGGCCTCGAGTAACGGCGTCAAGAGCAGTCTGATCTCGGTGCTTGGCCCGACGCTAGTCAACGAGTTGCGAGTGCAGGTGGCGAGTGATTTCCGTCGCGAAGATCCGAACACGACTGGCCCTGAGATCCGGGTCGACAACTTTGGTCGTTTCGGCAATTCAGGAAGTCGACCACGTCGGTTCGAGACACTTCGTTACCAGTTCTCGGACAACCTGTCCATTAACCCAGGCGCGCATCGGCTCCGGATTGGGGTTGACTTTAACCGCAACGATTTCAAAGCCCAGCGGCAATCAGATTTTCTCGGTCAGTGGCGTTTCAGCAGCCTGGCCGATTTTCTTAACGGTATTCCACGTCGGCTGACCCAGACAGTTGTGCTTGAGCCGGGCCTGATTGTGGCGACCGGGGCACAACATGAGCTGGCGCTGTTTATTCAGGACCGAGTGCGACTCGGGAAAAACTTTACCCTTACCGCTGGTCTGCGATGGGAAGGGCAGTGGAATCCGCAGCCGCCGCGGCCAAATCCAGCTCTGCCACAAACTGGCTTTATTCCGAATGATCTAACAATGTGGCAACCCCGACTTGGGCTGGCCTGGGACGCGAATGGAAAAGGCCGCACAATTTTGCGCTTATCGGCCGGTCTCTTCAATTCTCGCACACCCGCGACGCTCTTCCACCGCGTATTTACCAACAACAACCTCTTGACGCGCGACTACAGTTTCGATGAGCGCAGCGGAGCCTGCCGCACAGCCTTAACTGGTCTTCCGGACAATTGCGTATTTCGGGGTACGGGAGCCATTATCCGTTATCCAAATATTCTGGCGGGAATCCCTGTGCTTCCTGCCGGAATCGGAAATCGGGTTCAGACACGTGCCTTTGGATTCCAGCCTGAGTTCCGCAATCCACGGACATTTCAGACTTCGGCCAACCTCGATCACCAGATAGGTCGTGATCTGACGCTCACGCTTGGCTTCGTACACAGTTCGGCCTGGAAATTACAGCGCCGTGTCGATCGCAATCTTGGAGCTCCGGTGATTGATGGGGCGACCGGATATCCGCGTTTCACCAACCCGCGCCCCAACGCGGCGATTGGGATCTTCTCAATCAACGAGTCGACTGCCCATGCGACGTATGACGCCCTGGTGATCAATCTGCAGCGCCGATTTGCGCGAAGATACCTCTTTGGCGCCAACTACACTTACTCACACAACCGTGATGATGATTCCAACGAGCGCAACTTTTCACGCGAGACGACGCTCAATCCTTTCGACCTGAAAGCTGAGGCCGGACCGTCCAAGCAGGACGTTCGCCATAATTTCAATGTCAACGGTTTGGTCGATCTTGGGGCAGGATTTACAGTTAGCGCCATTCTCATAACTCGCTCCGGTTTTCCTTACACAGCAGTCGCGGGTGATGACCTCCAGGGTGATGCCAATCCTGACAATGACCGTGCCGTTGTCAACGGAAGAGTTGTTGGACGGAATAGTTTTCGACAACCCAATTTTTTCAACGTTGATTTGCGACTATTGAAGTCGTTCCGACTTTCAGAGAGGGTCTCACTAGCCCTGACGATCGAGGCCTTCAATGCAACTCGGGCGGCCAATAAGAACTTTGGTGTCGACGCGATCAGTGTCTTTGGCAATACCGGCAATTCCTTGCCGGCACTGGCTCCGCCCACCAGCTTTCCACTTCCGGGAGAGCCATTTACAGCGCCCTCGACGGCCCGCTTTGGTGGTCCCCGTCAGCTTCAGATTGGGGCCAGAGTAACGTTCTAATTCAGCCTGCCAGCTGAAAGGCTGGCGATGAATGGTCAAAACTCCCCTCGTTCGGTTAGCGACTCTTTGAGCCGGTGATCGAACGGGGGGATTTAAATTTGAATATACTGAATTTGCCGGCTTGATGTGACGAAGAACTTCGGCGCTGATCAGGATCAGAAGCATTGTCGTTTAGCGTATAATCTGGGATTGACACCAGACAAATATGGAGATGAGCAATGAGCGAGGATCAAGTATCAGAGCTGAAGACCGATATCCTGATTGTTGGCGGAGGTGTGGGCGGATTTGCGGCGGCGCTGGCGGCGGCCGAGGCTGGCGCCTCGGTTGTCCTGACGGAAGAGTCTGACTGGATTGGCGGCCAGTTGACCGCACAGGCGGTGCCGCCGGATGAGCACGGCTGGATCGAGCGTTTTGGGTGCACCGCGAGTTACCGGCGTTTCCGCAATGGAGTTCGCGACTACTACCGTCGCAACTACCCCCTCACCGCTGCGGCCCGCCAGCAACCCTTCCTCAATCCGGGTAATGGCTGGGTCTCGCCGCTCTGCCATGAACCACGGGTCGCGCTGGCGGTTCTCGGCGAGATGATTGCCCCGTACCTGAGCAATGGCCAGGTGACGCTGCTCAGCGAACATCGCCCGGTCCGGGCCGATGTCGATGGGGATCTGATCCGGAGGATCGTCCTGCTCGACCGGCGCGATGGTCTCGAGCGGGTTGTCACGGCGAGATCGTTCCTCGACGCGACGGAGCTTGGTGATCTGCTCGCCCTGACGGGCTGTGAGTCGGTGACCGGTTTCGAATCACAGGCCGAGACCGGCGAGCCGTCGGCCCCCGCGATCGCCCAGCCGGACAATGTCCAGGCCTTCTCGGTCTGTTTTGCCATGGAGTACCGGGAGGGTGAGGATCACACGATCGAGCGCCCGGCCGATTACGGTCAGTGGCGGGACTATGAGCCACGACTCCAGCCCGCCTGGCCCGGCAGGCTGCTCAGCTGGAAGATCACCCATCCGCGCCTTATGACCCCGCACGAGTACCATTTTGCGCCGCACCGCGAGCCTTCGCGGGCCTTTGCCGGGCTCTGGACCTACCGGCGCATCATCGACCGGGCCAACTTTCTCCCCGGAGCATACGCGAGCGACATCACGCTGATGAATGTCCCGATGCTCGACTATCTGCCGGGAGATCTGACGACGGCCGACGAAGAGACGCGGGCCCAACATATCGCGCAGGCGCGTCGATTGAGCCGCGCCTTCTTCTACTGGCTGCAGACCGAGGCGCCTCGACCCGACGGAGGGCTTGGCTGGCCGGGGCTGCGACTGCGGGGCGATGTGACCGGGACACTCGACGGACTGGCCAAGATGCCCTACATTCGCGAATCACGGCGGCTCCGGGCCTGCCGGACGATCCGTGAACAGGACGTGGCCGCCAGTTGCCGTCCCGGCCAGACCTTTGCCGAAAACTATCCGGACAGCGTCGGGATCGGCTACTACCGGATCGATCTTCACCCATCGACGGGGGGCGACAACTATATCGACGTCGCTTCACTCCCATTTCAGATTCCTCTCGGGGCGCTTCTTCCGGTCAGGATGAAGAATCTGCTCGCGGCGGCCAAGAATATTGGCACGACCCACATTACCAATGGTTGCTACCGACTCCACCCGGTCGAATGGAACATCGGCGAGGCGGCGGGACGGCTGGCGGCGCATTGCCTTGCCACCCGCCAGTCGCATCACCAGATCTGGGAGTCGCCCTCCCGGCGGGCCGATTTTCAGAAGCTTCTCGTCGATCACGGGGTCGAGCTGGCCTGGCCAGCCGACCTTCAACTCGCCGCCGGGGATCCCCACGCTCACGCGATGGATTAGCTGGCAAGGATCACCACGAACGGGCAGGGCGTTTCTCCTCCTCCCGATTATCGAGCCTCAAAACGCCGACGAGAGAGGCGAAGTCCGCCTCTCTCGTCGGTTTGGCGCACATTCAGCCCGGCACGCAAACTACTTTGGCAAGCTGAACGCTCTGGTAAAGATGGCAGTCTTTCCAGGTTGCAATCCGACGACCAGCGCCTGTCGCCCGCTCACGGCGACGATCGGATAGGAGACCCCGGTCTGTGATCCGAGCACCGTCGGCCCTCGTCCTGCGGCGGCCTCCCGACGAGGACGCTCCGGCCCCACCACGCCCCAGAAGGTCGCCGTCTGCCCATTCTCCGTGGCGTCATCCCAGGCGTAGAGTGTCCGGCCATCAGCCAGCGAGACGGCGTGCGCGTGCTTGGCCAGCCGCTGCTCCGTCGTGAAGAGCTGGCGTGGCGAGAAGCTCCGAGCCTGATCCTTTGAGACGGCATAGTAGAGGCCCGGTCGACTGCCGCCGCCGACAAACCAGGCCATGGTGATCGTCCCGGTGCGGCCGATCGTCATGCTGGGACCAACGACCGGGCAGCCATTAATCTCCCATCCGTCCTGGCTGACCACCGTTGGGGTGAAGGTCTCTCCGCCATCGGTCGAGCGGGCCACGACGATGTCCCGAAGCATCTTTCCTGCGCGGGGAACCGTGCGGTAGGCCACGTAGAGATTGCCGGCCGCGTCGGTCTGCAGGATCGTCCGGCAGCACTCGCAGACATCGCTGACGATCCGCCGATCGGCGGAGAAGGTGCGACCGCGATCCGCAGAGACCGCCATCCAGATCTCGGCGCCACGATCCTCTTTGGTCTTTCTGCGCTCATCGATCCAGGCAATGAAGATTCGCCCCGCGCGATCGATCGCCATCGACTGAAAGGCATGCCCGACCGGCGGAAGCGCGGCATCAGAATTGATCGTCAGCGCCGGCGCGAAGCTCTTTCCCCCATCGGTTGAACGCGAGAAGTGAATGTTCCCCTTCCATTTCTCGCGCTCGTCGCCCCAGCTGACATAGAGATCACCCTCTGGTCCAACGAGCATCTTCGGGGGATTCTCGTTGCGCACGGCTGCTTGTCCCGGCACATCATTGACCCGCACCGGTGCGGAGAAGCTGATCCCATCCCTGGTGTGGCGGATGAAGATGTTGCTGACCTTGTCGACTCGCTCGACGTGAAGCACATAGAAGCCGCCACGGTGATCAGCGGCGACATACGGATTGAACTGGCCATCACCGGTTGAACCGTGCTGGCCATGCTGGCCGTGCTGGTGAGGATCAGGCAAGGAGGCTGGGACGCCAGCCTGGACGATCAGGGATCCCAGCAACGCAATTATTATCATGACAATTCTCAACATGGTCACTCCTTCGGTCAGAAATTGAGCCGCAGCCCGAACTGGAACTGGCGTGGATCGGCGGCTGAGGTCGGCTGACCAAAGTTGGCGTTTGGCGTCAGTCCGGTTCCCCAGGTCGCATTTGGCAATTGCAGATTGGCACGATTGAAGAGGTTGAAGGCCTCGGCGATCACCTCCAGACCCACTGATTCCGTCACCCTGATCCGGCGGCTCAGGCGGGTGTCGAACGAGGCGAATGAGAAGCCGCGACCCGTATTCCGCCCGATCCCCACCGGACGATCATTGAGGTTCGTATCATTGTTGCGGTCGTTTCCCGTCAGGATGTTGAAGGGCAGGGCTGATCCATACCTGAAGATCGGGTTGAGCTGGAAACCGCTCAGGATCTTTCCGAAGATCGACGGGCTGAAATTCTCAGGCGCCGCGAGAGATCCGCCAATGGCCAGAACGTGTCGCTGGTCATTGTCGCTTCGGCCACGATCGTCACGGAGGTTGAAGTTGTTCTGAGGGGTGAAGAAGAAGGCCGATCCGGTCGTGTCGAGCGCCTTGGAGTAGGTGTACGACAGGCGCATTCCGGCCCACCCACGGAAACGACGGTTGAGGGAGACGGTCAGACCGTTGTACCACGAGTCTCCCGAACTCTCGTAGCGGCTGATATTGCCGAAGTTGGGATTTGGCCGCCCAAGGTTGGTCACGCCCAGTCGGGCGGCTTCCGCCGCGGAGAGGGTTGGCACATTGACGTTGCGAGCCAGCACCAGATGGAGTCCGCGGGTGCGGATGTATCCAACCGCCAGCGAGGTGGCCGCGCTCAGCTCCCGCTCGATCTGCAGGCTCGTCTGCACTGAGTAGGCGTTGCCGATCTGCGGATCGATCGTGGTGATGCTTGGCAGAAAGCCGGTTGGAAAGGCGGCGGCAACATTCGGGAACTGCGGCGCTCCCGCCTGTCCAAAGGCGAAAGCCGCCACCTTGTAACGTGTCCCGTCACGCTGGAGGGCGTTCGAGGTGGTGCGGAGGGGAAGGCGATCGAAGAAGAGACCGTAACTGGCCCTGATCACGGTCCGTCCGCTTCCCGGCGCATAGGCCAGGCCAATCCGCGGCGCAACGTTGTTGCGGTCGGTCTGGATCGGATCGGGCAGGGCCTGGAGATCGTACCGAATGCCGGCGTTGATCGTCAGATCACGCCGCACCCGCCACTCATCCTGGAGAAAGAGGCCCAGATTCGGATTCGACTGAAAGAGGCTCGGAGCTCCGAAGGCCTGCTGGTAGGTCGCGTAACGCCCAGCCTGGAGGTTGGCCAGGGATGAGAAGGTGTAGATTCCCTGCAGTGCGCCCGGAAATGTGATGTCGACCCGGTTATAGAGAAAGTCGACACCGAATTTGACCGAGTGGGTCGCCCGTTGAATCGTCAGGTTGTCGACCAGTTCGAGCAGATCATTGGCTCGTCCGGTCGGTGAGGTGGTCGAGGTGCCAAGGTTGGCCACGCCGGAGATGTTGATGGCCGGTCCGGTCAGGTCGTTGGGCGGTGCGCTGAGCCGACTGTGCGTATACTGGAAGCGCGCCTCATTGACGATGTTGGAGCCCAGCGAGGTGATCTCGCTGATCGCCATCGTCTGGTCACGGTTGGCGAGCGAGGTGCCCCGGCTGATGGCATTCAGTCCGCCCACCCCGCGGGCATTCAGACTGTCGATATCATAGAAGCTGTAGCGGACTTGCAGCAGGTTCCGGTCATCGAGGCGATAGTCGCCCCGCACAAAGAGATTGTTCGCATCATACCCGGTCGGGGCGAGACCCGTTGAGACCCGGGGGCCCTTGTAGGCGAGCTGGTCGAGGATCGAGTTGATCGCCGCGACATTGGTTGGTGAGATCGTCAGCACCGTCGTGCTGCGCAGACCAGTGCGCTCAAAGTTCGAAAAGATGAAGCCCTTGTCCCGGCGGAGTGGTCCGCCAAGAGAAGCTCCATACTGGGCCTGCGTCAGTGGAGTGCGCGCCAGCGCGAGTGGGTTGCGGGCGTTGAGGTGCTGATTGACCAGAAAGCCATACATTCGCCCGTGCCAATCGTTCGAGCCGGACCGGGTGACGATGTTGACGATCCCTCCCGAGGCCCGCCCGAACTCAGCGATTCCGCCCGAGGTGATCACCTGAAACTCGCCGATCACCTCCTGGCTCAGAAATGTTCCCGGCAGGTCGGCCGCGTCGTCATTGGCCGAGAGCCCATCGATCACAAACCCATTGTTGATGTTCCGCTGGCCGGCGATATTGATCTGCGTTCCCGGGACGGCCGACGTCTCGGCGAACCGCTGGTTGGCGACCGGATTCCCACGGGTGACCCCCGGCGTCAGGGCGGCCAGGTCGAGGTAGTTTCGCCCGTTCAACGGCAGGGCATCGATCTCGCGCGGCAGAATGGTCTCGGCGACCTGCGTCCGGACCACTTCGACGACCGGCGGCTCCGAAACTATCTCGACGCCCCCCGCAACACTGGCGACCGGCAGATTGATCGTCAAACTGAGCGACTGCCCGACGCTCAGGGTCAGTGTCTGCTCCCGTGTCGCAAAACCATCCGCCTTGATCACCAGCTTATAGTTTCCAACCGGAAGATATGAAAACCTGAAGCGACCCTGCTCATCGGTCTGACTGACCAGACGCTGATTCCGCTCGACCGCCGTGATGCTTACCGAAGCGCCGCTGACCGTCGCCCCATTGTTATCCTCGACGAAGCCGCTCAGCATCGCCGTGCTGATCGATTGCTGCGCCCGAACTTTACCTTCCAGTCCAACCAGACTGATAAAAAATGATATGACCACCACGAGCGCACCGCTCGTGATCCGATTAAATCTCTTCCGCATGGGATAGACTCCCTCCTGATCAGATATAAATAGAGCGCGGGATCACGACCGGCGCAGACAAAATTGCCCGGCGAGACCCAGTTGGCCCAGTTAGTTCTTTATTGACGTTGGGATCAGGATTGGGAGGGCGGAGAGCGGGGAGGTGGGCCAGCGCCAAGAAGGGGATGCCGGCTTACTCTAAAATTGTCGAGGAGGATCGTCTCTCGCTGGTCGGGATGGAGGACAAAGGATGCCGGGACCGCTTGATCAAGATGGCCGCGTCCGGTATCGATGCGGCTCGAACATGTTCCCCGACACGGTGTCGAAAATTGGCTGCTTCGCGTCAGCGAGGACTCGGATGAACCGGTCTCACCGGATGGATGCATCTGGCACGAATCACGGTCATCTTCCGTGCAGCAGACCATTCCACAGTCCGGGGAGTCGAGCAGTCCCCGCGCCAGCGGATCGGCCAGCCACCCGGCGAGAATCAGCATCAGCGCCGCCAGTGGCTTCAGTCTCCAAACCAATTTATGTGTGGGCGCAATCTTCAGATGCAGTTACTCGACGGGGGACCTGGTTGCCGCCGACACGCGTCCAGCCAGGGTTAGGAAACAGATTGTCTGTAAGCATTTGTACCAGTTGTGGCGGGCGACCAGTTCGGGATGAACAAATGAAGTGATAACAGAAAGAACAAGTAACGGGAATTGTTTTATACCTCAGGCATAGTCGCCGCGGCAACCTGATCAGCGGGTTCTGACGAGATGTCATATATTTTATCGCCCCAAATTGTATCTGGAATGCCAAACCGGGTGGCGCGAATGACGACTCGATGGCTGGTATTAGGCAACTTTTCGTCTGTTCTGACGGGGATTTAACACGACCAACGTATACTCGCCTCCGTAATCT
>Ga0209972_10001635_pt1 | contig 19258 bp, 8 predicted proteins | sample NOAtaG_7_FD_187302 | JGI IMG/M metagenome (GOLD analysis project Ga0209972, IMG submission 187302) | Freshwater lake microbial communities from Lake Erie, under a cyanobacterial bloom - NOAA_Erie_Diel1S_2200h metaG (SPAdes) (version 2) | ecosystem: Environmental > Aquatic > Freshwater > Lake ... | reverse complement strand
GTACCACGGATTACTGCTATTGGTAGCGTCAGGTTTTTCTTGGCCTTGATAGCCATAGCGATAGTTCTCACTGGTCCATTTACGGCCCGGTAATTCTCCGCCGAAGGCGTATTTATTTTTAATGGAGTTGATTAACCTAAGATAAGGATTTTTTGATAAACCTTAGAATTCTCGCTCTTGAATTCCCTGTAAATTATATCAGAAATTAAGGCTTCAATAATAATAGCAAAATATTAACCAAGCCCATCAATTATTTATTCAATGACGAAGTTTCCGCTTACATAATCATAAACCTGAACTTTCATAGAGTTATCATAAAAGCTTGTTCTACATGCATATAACTTTTTACCAATTAGTTGAAAAAAATATGCTCCGTAATTAGAATCCCATTCTCCAAATTCTGCATAAGATTGCAGTTTATTCTTCTTTAAGTAATAGACAACTGGGGGATAAAAGCGGTTCCCGATAACACCCGAATCTATAATACGTTTAGCTCCCCTAACGATTAAAAGCCCATCACTGTCAATCAGTTTTGCATAACTTATACCAAATTTCATTGAATCAGTTATCAACTTCAAACTATTTATTTTTTCCTGATAAATATAAATTTTCGGGATTTGCTCCAGATTGTTATATGTAGAAATATAAATCCGATCTTTTTCATGAAAGGCTTGTCTAAACACTTCATTCAAGGGAAAAGACTTTGAATAAAAACAATTCACATTTGAAGGGTTGCCCGTGCCAAATTTTCTTATAGCATATCCATCTGGTTCAGATGGATTGGTTAAGCTGCCTTTAACTCGATTAGTTATTGATTTTGCTGTATAAATTGGCCCAATGCTAACAAACTTATTATTTACTTTAAATACTTTACTATTATAAAAAAAAGTAGGCACAGACTCGTCATTGCATTTTTCAATAGTATTGAAGCTATAATCAAACTTAATACAATTCAATTTATCTTGAAATGTCATTACATAAATATAGTCATTAGAGAAAAAAACTTCGCTTAGAGAGTACGAAGCAGAATCGTCAATTCTCGTCTCATTTAATACGAATCCTGCAGTGTCAATCTTAATTAAAGAATGAGTATAATAACTCTGAGAAGATACTTTCTTTTTTTCAATCTCTAAAAGTAGGAAAATGTATCTGTTTTTTACAAAAAGTTCGGATACAGACTTGACATCTCCTTTTTCGTCGATTACAATTTCCCATTTTTTCTTACCATTCAGACTATACTTAGATATGAAAAAATTAAATTTATAACCAAGTTCATAGTTAGCACTTTCCTCTTTTTTTATTTGGCTTTTATTCCATTTAACGCCAGACCTGTAGAAATTTCCTTCAGAGTACAAAAAGCGTGTTGCCTGATACTCACCATAGGATTGAGCAAATGAGATATTAGCAATAATGATTTCAAATAATAATATTTTAAAAAACCTATTCACTATTTAATTTTGAACTGGAAACCGTAAGGATATTGACTTGGATACGCTCTGTTAAGATAGCAAGGAGGGCCTTTTGGTGTAATAGAACCGTCAGCATTAAAATTGAAACAACCACTGTATTTAACGTCCCTGCACTGAAAAGCCCTGTTCAGTGCTTTGAAAAATCCTTCCTCACCCTTAAATTTGGATTCTATCTCAGAGTTTGGTCCAAATATAACCCTTAACTCAGAAATTTTTACCTGGTCTCCATTGTCCAATTTAAAACTAATATTCGTAAAGACAATAGGTTCATCATCTCCCCAAGGAGCATTTTGATACAAAGCAGATTTATTTGATAATCCTTTACCATTTGCTATAGAATTTTGGAAGTCTGATAGCAACTGAGAAGCGAATTCATTAGAATTTACTTTATTCACATCAATGGCTCTTGGCATTGGGAAATCATTTTGACAATTACCATCACCTGAAATACCTCCACTAACGTTAGCCATAGGTGCCGCATTTTCCATCTCAGCTTCAACTTCTGCAATATAACTTTCCCCTTCTTCAATTGCCATCATTATAGCCATAGCTTTACTTGCCGCTGAAGATACAACAGGTGGCCTTGTTATTTGTGAAGCTTTATCTTGTCTCGCAGCCATAAAAGAGCTTAGGTCAGCATTTAATCCGTAAGTATCTGATAAACTGCCAGCATCGCCACCTGGTTTTTCTAAATGTTGAATTGTGCCTGCCGTTGCTTTAACTTGATCACTATGCCAACTTAATTCATTTTGAGTTAAGCTTTCTTGTCCATTCTCAGCGGTGAAGTAGTGTCGATCTTGATTAAAGCCATAATACATATTGTTGAGTGCGGCTACTGATTTTAAAAATCCATCAATGTCATTTCTACGACCATAATCATTGCCTAAAAAGTGTTCACGTAAGTTTTGATATTCGTTTTGATATCTTGCATTAACATGGGCATAATCAAAGGCACCTTGGCAATTTGCCCTATCTGATTCCATTTGACGCTCACCTGCACGCTTTTGCCAAAAGGTTTGTTCTTTTCCATCTACACCTGTATAAGAAATTATATTAGGCGGCATTGAATACCCTCCATCAGGATCAATTTGGCTAACCGGATTATTTCCCATTGCTAAATAAGGACTATGATATTGCCCGTATGGATCAGGAGCAAACCAACGGCCAATATCTTGGTTATACATGCGCAATTCAAAACTATACCAAGGGTTACTGCTATTAGTAGCATCTGGTTTTTCTTGGCTTTGATAACCATAGCGGTAGTTCTCACTGGTCCATTTACGGCCCGGTAATTCTCCGCCGAAGGCATATCCAGTATCTTGGAACTTATTAATATTCTAATGTAACGAAATAATTTTAATTCAAAAAATTAGAATTTATTGAATACGTTTGATTTAACATCCGACAGCTTGTTTTATTATTACCAAACAATCATATATTGAAATTTATCTTTTAATTCCTGTAAATTAGTATCATCAGCAACTTTTATAAAATAGATATTTCCGGGTTTGGTATTTGCGAGAATATACTTCTTTTCATTTGGAAAATACTTTTCACTAACTAAATCTGACGTTCTTTTAAGTAAATAAATACTACAGACTTTCTTCTTTGGGTACTTTTTAACCATTTTCGCTACCAATGATTCCCAATTTTTAACATCTACCCATTCGTTTTGAGTTGAAATTGGGACGTGTAAATGTCCATTGAAGGAAATTAGTTTCTCTTCTGGTTTTAAAAAATGAATAATTGAGTTAAGTATAAAACACTCTCTAGACTTTGTTTTAAACGGTTCAATCTCATTTTCAGTCATAGCATTTATATAGCTTTCAATCCCGTTAATCACTAAGTTAACGTTTGCAGTGTCTTTTTTAATTATCTCATAATGATATAAAATATTCCTTTCGTATGCCTTTTTGTATTTATTAAAGCGATGCACATAGAAGTTGAGAAAGAGGAAGTTAGTTTTGTTTATTTTCTTGACTAATTGTAAATCTTTATTTACCTGCCTGTTATTAACGTTCTTGTTAAAATAATAATCTAGGATATCATTTTCACTAAAGGATTCCTTTTCAATGTAGTCAATGGAATTAATTGATTTTATGTTTTGAGTTTTTAAGTCTTTGAGTAGTTTCATTGTTTCTTTATTAACTCTAAAGGAGTTAAAAGTATACATCGAGGTATCATCCTCGACAAAAATTTTTTCTAAAGCAAAATTGAAATCTACAGGAAGCTCAAAAAAATAGTGAAAATTAGTTGCATTTCCCCTTATTAAACTAATCACTTTTGACTGGATAGCTTCTAATGAATCTTCATCGTGAGTTTCACCTAAGAAATAATAATCATACGATTTCAATTCTTCGTGTACAATACTTTCACTCTTTAAATCGCTAAGCGATACAAAACTGTTCACTTGAGGATACAGCCTTGTAAATAGTAATAAAAGTAAAGATGTATAAAAACTAGTCATATCTCCTTCCCGCATGTGATCGTCCGCCATAATTACCATAATCGACGGGGCATTCACTAAACCAACTATAACCCCCAAAGAAATTATGATGAACACCCCCCAAATTTTTATTATACCAGGCATTTGTCCCCTCTTCAACTTTGTAAAATAATTGAAATCTATAATTTAATCTTTCACTTCCAATTGCTCTATCATTCCCAGGAAAATTTCTTCGCCACGTATTCCTTAAACTTGAATTAAAACGAATATCCCAGATAACGAAATTGCCAATTCTAAAACCCCACGAAAAACCAAATGATCTTTTTGATACTTTTTCTTGGCTCCTTACCATTTTGCCCTGATTCTTACATTCTTGCTTGCTATTTGGAGTTTTGGTAAAAGTAACCGCTGAAGTCAAATCTTCCTCTCTTGGTTGGGAGTCCGAATTGCTCATGACAATATTATCTTCTCCATCACCTTTAACCCCACTGTTAGCCTTAGCCATAGGTGCCGCATTTTCCATCTCAGCTTCAGCTTCAACTTGTGCGATATAACTTTTCCCTTCCTCAATTGCCATCATAATAGCCATAGCTTTACTTGCCGCTGCAGATACAACAGGCGGCCTTGTTATTTGTGAAGCGTCTGCTTGCCTTAATGCCATCCAACCACTTACGTTGGCATTTAATCCGTAAGTATCTGATAGACTGCCAGCATTGCCACCTGGTTTTTCTAAATGTTGAATTGTGCCTGCCGTTTCTTTAACTTGATCACTATGCCAACTTAATTCATTTTGAGTTAAACTTTCCTGTCCATTCTCAGCGGTGAAGTAGTGTCGATCTTGATTAAAGCCATAATACATATTGTTGAGTGCAGCGACTGATTTTAAAAATCCATCAATGTCATTTCTGCGACCATAATTATTGCCTAAAAAGTGTTCGCGTAAGTTTTGATATTCGTTTTGATATCTTGCATTAACATGGGCATAATCAAAGGCACCTTGGCAATTTGCCCTATCTGATTCCATTTGACGCTCACCTGCACGCTTTTGCCAAAAGGTTTGTTCTTTTCCATCTGCACCTGTATAAGAAATTATATTAGGCGGCATTGAATACCCTCCATCAGGATCAATTTGGCTCACAGGATTATTTCCCATTGCTAAATAAGGACTGTGATACTGCCCATAAGGATCAGTAGCAAACCAACGGCCAATATCTTGGTTATACATGCGTAATTCAAAACTGTACCAAGGGTTGCTACTATTGGTAGCATCAGGTTTTTCTTGGCTCTGATAACCATAACGGTAGTTCTCACTGGTCCATTTACGGCCCGGTAATTCTCCGCCGAAGGCATAATAATCGGTTGCGCTCAGTATAGTTATACCACTATTAGTGCCACTACCTTTAAACGTAGCACGCACATTACCTAAATGATCAGATACTTGGTAAACTGTGTAAGCACTATTTAAATTTACGGCATTTGCGCGTAATGTACCAGTAGGTATTTTTACTTCAGCAATTTTAAACGTTGAGCCTGCAGATTGATCATATTCATAGATATACGGCCCAACGTACCATGTGTATTTATATTTTGCAGTGCTGTACATATAATATCTACTTTTTATTTTTTGGCCGCCAGGACCATATTCAAAGCATGTTGTGTCGTTATTTGTAAAGATAATCAATTTTATTTTTCCATCAGGAGTATAGTCAATTTTCGACACCTTTTCCGCGGCGCTAACGGTTAGTTCGCCAATAGCATTATAACTAAAGCTGCTTGAGGAGCTGGTGCTTGGTGTTTTAAAATTGAAACCAGTTGTGTAGGTTGCTGCATCCAGAATATTACTTAGTTTATTCCCTACCGTAGTCACGGTATAGGTAAGATCATCAAGAATATTACCTGAAAATGCTTTACGCACCAAACGTGTTATATTTCCGTTTTTGTCGTATGCAATATCGCCACCCGAGGCGCCCTCTTCCTTATACTCTGTACGATTAGTAATTGAATTGCTACTATTATTGTAATTGGCAAAAATGGTTTTTGATAATTGATTAAATTGATCATATTGGTACTCGAACCTAAGCTCCTGTTGCGAATATGTACCACTAATTACCTGTTGATTTGATCCACCCCAGTCAATATAATCCATTCCTGTTACGGAAGTACCAACATTATTACGTGTTTTAAAACGTGTTGCGTAGATAAGCCCATTATATTTACTCGTAGGCAAGCTTGTAGTTATATTTGAGTTGCTACGAGTATAATCACCACTGTGATATTCGATTATTTCTCCAAAAAGATCCTTATTTACGTAATTAGTGTAGCCTTTATAACCAGCACTGTCGGCGCCCGGATCAAGCGTTTTGTCAAGTCCTGGGTGATTAATTGCTTTAAGACCACCATTTATGGTGTAAACATAATCAATACCCTGATAGTTTTTCCCTAATACAACGCGCTTTAAGCCGCCCATTTTATTATAAACATTGGTGCTGAGTGTCTCGGTAACCGACGCGCAATTTAGAGCTGTTGTAACGGGTTTATAATTGACATCATAGGTATAATTGTACTTTAATTTTTCAGTAGTATTATTTACCTGATATGTAGCGGAGCTAACAGCGCCTGTAAAAAAGTTTTGAGTTCCTTCTGACGTTTTTATTTGGTTATTAATTCCTGTATTTCTAGCAACAAAATCTCCATCTGTAATTTGCATAACACTTGCTTTATCGCGACCAACTTTATCGTAATTGTACCAAGTGCTTAATACTTTATTTTTTATATAATTAACCTGGCCGTTCCTAAAGTTTGAATTGTATTGTGAAGCCGCCGTATACGAAGCCGGTATGTTGTCTGCTGTTGCAGGTACTGTGTAACACGTAACAGTAGTAAATGTTTTATTTGCATTTAATAAACCATCCTGTTGATCAACAATTGCCGTTGCAGAAATAATACCTGAGTAAGCCGGCAAAGGAGGAAACCATACACTTCCTGTTGTGTTGGTGCTTCTATTTTCGCCACTTTCAATAACACGCGCATGCTTGTCATAATTAACATAACTAAACCAACCATTTGCCTTTTGTTTTGCATTTTGGCTAAATCGCAATTTCCCTTCTTTATCATAAATCATTTTTACGGTATCTTGATCAGGAGTTTGTGCTGCTACTATTTGACCAAGATGATTATAACTTTGGCTGCTATACATACTAATACTATTCATATTGCTACAATTGCTCATGCCCTTTGGACTTACAGATTTGCGTAGTGCTCCTGCTAGATCATAATAGTTTTTGCTGAAACGTCCATAGTTAAGGTCGTATTGGATGGTAACGTTTCCTAAAGTATATGAACCGTAACTAGCAAGTATACTTGTATAAAACGAATTTGACGTGAAGTGTGTAAAGCCAAATCGTAAGATCAGAGATCGGCCCGTATTAGCAGTTAAAAAAGCTGATGAAAAGCTTATACTTCCCATATTAATTGTATAATCAGTATTTGCAATGAGTAACTTATCGGTATATAGGTCGGTAATTGCCAAAGAGTAATCTGAACTACTTGGATAAAATGTTGAAGAATTAGCGTAAACCTGAGGTGAATTAAAAACCACACTACTTTTATTTGCGTTTGGAACATGAATATCAACACTTCCAACTCCATATGGATCGATGATACTTTTTACGGTAGTTAATGTACAGGTCTCTCCACCCGTAAGATCTGCGGCACAGCTTGCAATGATCTTTCCTCCAACTGAATATGAAACCGTTTCTTTATTATCAGGTGAAATTGAAATATACTTTATCGCAACAATGTTTGAGCCTGTATTGACTGAATTGCAATTCAAATAATTTGTTGATGTGATTGCGGATTTGTAAGATAGATTAGTACCAAAAACATATTTCAGCTCATCGCCAGCCGTCATTGTAAATGCATATGATTCTTTTCCACTTCCTTGCTTAAAGGAAGTTCCAGGTTTGCTTACGCTTTTTGGTGATGCGCCCGGTTCTGCGTTATAAACAGTTCGAGTGTAAGGATTGTCGGCCGTTGCTTGGTAAGCATCATATGGATTATTATCACTATAATAATTTCCAAGTGTATTAATAAGTGAGGTTTGCAATCCAATAGGGTTGTTTAAGTTTTGACCATCAAAATGAGAATAGTTATAAGCTTGTCCATTTGTTGTACGCATAAACCACGATTTGTAAGTTAATGTGTCGCCAACAAATGCGGCTTTAGTTTGAATAGCGCTTCTGCCATAACTATCATACACTATTTGTGAAGCAAACACTTCCTTATTGTTGTTTTTAGAGAGGTTCTGCATATTTCTTCCTAAAGCATCGAGATATGTTTTTTGCGAACCAATTATAGCACCTGTTTCGTCGTATGTGTTTTCTTGATTCCAATTAAACTTAGTATCATCTACCATATAAATAACAGGATTAACATCGGCCATGCTAGTTCCAATATTTGGGAATATGCTTGGAGGTATAACAACAGGATCAATTGCAGCTTTAATTTTCCATGCCATGTCTACATTGGCAACTGAAACAGTAAAAATTATGTTTGAGTTTAGACTCATGATCATTGCTGAAGACTGACGTTTAAAACTTACTACATCGCCGGGTTGGCAAGGTGTTAAGTAACTTTTTTGACCCGAATATATATAATAGAGCCCGCCATTAGATTGCAAAATACCATAATTAATATCTGAGTAAGCGCCAGGCACAGTACTTGTAGTAATTGCAAAACCAATTGCTGACTGGTTATTGGAATTGTTTTCTACTACCCAAGAAAGTTCTCCATCTGTGTTAGCTGATAATGTATTTCCACTTATGGCTGTTCTCCATCCTGTAGGTGTATAATTAGATGCGGCAGACAAAGTATCATTTATAAATGTTACACCACTAAAACTATTCCAACGCGTTTTGTAAAGTATATTATAGGTGTAGCTTGCGGCATGCGCATAAGCGTCTGCCACTTTTACATTATATGTTCCAATGTTCTTATCAACCAAGGTTGACCCATTGGATGAAGATCCGCCACCTGTCCAAGTATATGTTGTAGTGCCGGTTGTTGTTTGAGGAGTTAATCCAATAAACCCATCATTAATATTTAAACCCGTGCTATGGTATATTATTGGCTTTACTTTTACATTACTATTTGGCACTATACTTAATGAGTCAATAAAGCTTGTTCCGATATTTAAAATTGGAGCGCCAACCAACTGTGCTTTTATTTTCACTTTTTTTGTAGTTCCGCTTGCAGTATTTACGGCAGTGCCATTCTTTTTAATATTATAGGTGCTTCCAGTTCGAACAACTGATAGAGCGTCACCGGCACTTACAGTACCTACATAAAAGAAACTACCACCATACCACGCATATAAAACATTTCCGGTAGTAATATGCAGGGCATAATCCATATCGTAAATATCTCCGGGACCACTAACAGAAGCACTGTCAAGAAAACCTAATACATAAGGGGAAACATATGGTTGTACAATAATTTCAGCCCATCCATTTGCACTGGCAGCTAACTGATTTGTAGTTCGAGCTGTAGGAAAAGTTGAGGATAAGTTTGGTCCTGGACCGGATGGATATAAACTGTCGTTACGTGATGCAGTTCCAAAATAATTATTCCATTTTGCTTTATAACCAACATTATAAACATAAGTTCGCGTTGTATTATTATAATCTTTTACTTGTAAAGTATAGGTGCCAGCAGAAACACTTGCTCTGTTTTGCACAGAATAGGAACCGGGTGACCATGTATAAGTATAAGGTGAAACGCCTCCTGAAGGCTTAATTGTGATACTTCCATCCGTATCCATTCCATCAGATTTTAGGTGATCAATAAACGCAACAGCTTTAAACGTATTCGAGGTAGTTGAATCCCCAAAACTTGTACCATGCGAGATAGATAAAAATTACTATTTATGGTAGTTTTAATTTTATAATTTTTGTGATTTAAGGCTGTGCCCGTAGTGAGTGAAGTGCCGTTCTTTTTAAGATTGAAGGTGGAGCCGGACTTCTCAATACTCATTACATCACCCTTCTTTACGGTACCTAAATATTGAAAGTTGGCATTTTTGTATATATATAATGCTTGACCTGTTGTTACATGTAAAGCAAAATCTAAATCATAATGATCGCCACTACTTGCAACTGAATTACTATCTAAATATCCCAAAACATAAGGCGCAACAAAATCAGGAATAATAAATTGGGTCCAGCCGTCTTTATAAGGTCTTAATTCATTATTAGCAATTGCAGATGAACTACCCGTAGGTGTATTAGCTGCAACCGCATATATTGTATCATTACTATATCGAGACCCATAATAGCTCTTCCAGAGTGTTTTGTATCCCATTTTATAACTATAACTTATACTATCATTATCTCCATCCTTTACTTTTATTGTATAGGTATTTGATTTTACTCCTAATAGGTCTTTTGATGACGTATTTGTAGGTGTCCATGAATATGAATAAGGTAAAGATCCTGTTGAAATTTGAGGCTTGATGTTGCCAATACTATCCACACCATTTGCTGTAATGTGATCGATTATAACATCCATAGCTCGGAGTTTGTAAAGAGAGCTTGTATCACTAAAACTTACACCTACATTACCAAGTGTTGCTCCACTTATCAATCCTTTCACTTTCAATTTACTACTCATTGCCGAAGCCGTATGTATAGTGGTGTTGTTTTTTTTCAAATAAAAGGTAGTGGAAGTTCTCTCGATCTTAATTACGTCTCCTTCACTTACCGATCCATAATAGTAAAAATTACCCGCAGCCCATGCGTAAAAAGCATAGCCGGTTGTAACGTGAAATCCAAAATCAATATCGGTATGATCACCTTGATTTGCTACGATTGCACTGTCTAAAAATCCTATAAGGTAGGGATTAGTGTAAGCAGGAATTACAAACTCGCTCCATCCATTCGTGTTCTTTCTTAAAGTATTTTTTGTTAATGCCGTTCTATTAACAAAACCGGAAACACCATTTGTTTTTAATGTATCATTTTGAAATTTTGTTCCGTAATGATTATACCAATCTGTTTTATAACCTAAGTTGTAATAATAACTAATATTCGTTCCGCCATTATCTGTAATTTTTACAGTATATGAACCGGATGATGCATTCGTTCTATCCTTACTTGTAGATCCTCCGGGAGACCAGCTATATGTGTATGGAGAGGTGCCACCTGATACTGTAAGGTTAATATTACCCTGCGTATCAATGCCATCAATTTTAATATGATCCACAGCTGCTTTCGCTTTTATTTGGCAATAAGCATTATTTATACTGCAAAGAGTTAGAATTATTAAAAACTGCTTAAACAATTTCATGGCATTGTTGTTTTGAATGAATACTATTTGACGCTTAACTAAAAAATTATTCTACTTTACCTCTGAGTAAATGGTTGACAATTCACTTTGGTTATTCTCTGTTTGTATCTGATATACGTATGGCTTTAAAGTGGTCAATTGTCCCGTTGAAAAAGAGATCACATTATTTGTAACTTCAAAAAGTTTAGTGCCATCTTGAGCAGACACAGGAGAACTACTCAAAAGATAGTTTACCTGGTACAAAACTGTATTTGTTTCATTATCTAATATCTTCACATAGATCTTTTTAACTGTTACGTTTTGTTTCAGTGTTATTGTTGCATTTGGAGTGCACTTCATGTCTAATAAATTTGCTCCACCGGAAGTTGCTGCCGCTGATTTATAAGAAACTGACAGGTTTTCTATTGTTGTATGGCTTGATTGCGCATGTATGTTTAATACAGTCATTAAACACAAGGCTAGTAATACTCTTCTTAAATTTTTCATAGATTTAATTTTAACTTAGTTTATATTTTTTCTTTTAATTATTTAATCCTCTTGCGTAATTATAGGAGTAGCTTTTTACCAATTTATATCCTACTCCGGGCACTTCTTTCCATACTTCCAACATTCTTCCTGCGGCATCATATTTATAGTTTGTAGCTAATCCATTTCCGTCTATACTCGACATCAAGCGTCCATTACGTGGATTGTAAACACTTCCTGAGAAAGCACTTTCTACAGGATGCATAACGAAATCGTCAAAGTAAACTGTACTACCGTCGATTGATTTCAAGGAAAAAGTTACCAAGTCTGCCGTGCCTGTTGTGAAGGTTGGCGCCACCACTACATCTAACTGAATGCAATTCCAGTTACCCATAACAGCTATGGTGCTTGTAGAATTTGCAGTATACGTATTAGAAGTATAAACACCATTAACACTACCAGTAAGCGTAACAGATAGATTTGCTTTATTTAAATTTGTGTTGTGCACCCAAACGGAGGCACGGTAAATTCGTCCAGGTAAAAAACCAACATCTAGTGAATTTCCTGGGCTCTTTTCCGTTTTTACTGTATAGGTGATCGGTGTGCCAGATATCTGAATACATTTTAAACCTGAGTGCGGGGCTAATGTCGTATTATTAATTAAAGTTGGATTATTAAATATCAGATCTCCATCTAGTGAAGCCGCTGCAGTTGTGGTTATTGGAGCGGTTTCAAAATCAGCAAATGTGTAACTGGCATAATTGCAATTGCTTACAGATGAGTTTTTATAATACCCATTATAGCCATATTTACATGCACTAAATCGGTTATTGATATCACGAGTTTCAACAACGTGTTTGTAATTATCCAACAACGTTACCTCATTGATCATTCTCCAATTATTAGTGGAAGCTGGTTCCCAGTATACGGAATTGGTAATAGCACTAAGTGGCAAGCCATTACTGCCTAACATTGCCTTTTTAAGTAGCCCTAAGGAATCGATTGAATTTGGTTCTCCATCGAAAACAAAGGAGCGATTACTATAGTAATATGGTAAGGTAACTTGTGAATTGGTATATACGGCAGGGTTATATAATCGTTGTTTGACTAAACGTGTGTATAGTTTATAGGAAGATGAAAGAAAACTTTTAGAAGAACCATTTGCCAAAGTTCCCGATAATGTTGAATCAATATTTCCATAAGAGTACATATCATGAGATAGCGGTATCATTTTTCTAAGATCAGCAGACTTGTACTCCAAACCTGAAACTGTTATTCCATAATATTTATATGCCGGTGTTTTAAATGAATACGACGTGCTACTATTTTTTGCCGAACCACGAGATGCAACGGTTTCTCCAGTAAGTTCGTCGCGAGCTATAGTTTCTGTTTTTTCATAAACACCTCCCATACCATAGCTGATAGAATGTTTCAATACTACTGGAACACTTCTGATAATGTTTACGGTATTAGAAACAATCGACAAATTAAGCCAATTCGAGTCAAAAAAGTGAGCAAGTTCCGTTAGAGCACCTTGTTGGCTTGGAGTGTAAGTGTTTACTACTCTAGAAATCATATTTCCATTAATGTCAAACACTTTAGTCTCTTTCTCAGCGCCAAAAACATTTCCAAAAATATTAGTGCATTCATTTATTGTTTTCAATTTAGAACTCACCACTGCGTAGGTTACAGTTTTTATCGAATTGTTTTTCATAAAGGCACTATCTTGATACGTTGGGTCTGTGATATAACTAACCTCAATCCTGCCGTTCGCTGTATTAACTCTCCCTAGATCTTTTATTGTTACTTTAGAATAACCAATCATAGGAGACATTCCAAGTCTTGAGTATTCTTTAGGTTGCAAATAATCATATCTAGGAACGGGGGTATCTGTAACGCTTGGCGGGGCACACCTAGTTTTTAAACGAGGATATTCAAATCTATCCGCCTCGTCTGTTGCAACTCCATCCGTATAAGTGTATTCTTTTACATAAGACTCGTTTAAAGTATTTTTTGAGCTTATAGTCTTTACCCTTATGCCACCACCATAGACCTCATATCCAATAGGTGTTTCAAACAGTACAAAACCGTTTCCCGTATAAGCGGCCATACCACCGACTGTATAAATACTATCTAACTGTAGATTTTGACTTCCGTTGTATTTGAATTTTCTTGAATATAGAGGAGGTGTTATGGTGATTGAACTCTCAGCAAACCTTGTACTTGCAGTGCTATATATGGGCGTGAGTGTTCCTGTTAGATTATTTCCACTACCAGATGGGATGTTTGTAAGCGTTGTAGTTATATTTCCAAAAGCAAATACTTTATAGCTTAGCGTTGAGATACCAGTTGTTGAAATCGGGATATTGTTTACATACGGTAAGCTTATTCTTTTTTTAATGTTAGAAATTGAATTAGAGCAAAGTGTCGATAATTCTGATAAAATATTAGAACTACCACTTCCTTCTTCTAGATAAATGTTATACAAACTTGCTGATGAATTTTTCTTTACATCCCTAATTCTATAAATATAGCTGGCGCCTCTAAATCCACTTAAACTCTCATGATCTAATACTTTTACATAAGAATTTGACTCATATTCAATTTCTGTAACTCCTCCCAAATGATCAGTTATACGACGCAAGCTCCATGCCTTTGTGTTGGCCTGTGACGATTGAGTTACGTAACGACTGTATGAGTTATAAGTTGCGTCACTTTTATAGTATCCCCAATAATCTGCTTTTTTTGGATTATAGTCAGGATTACTATTGTTAAATAGGGCTTGATTTTTATCATAATCAAAGACAATACTTGGAGTTACTTTTAAATTGGCTAACTCATATGTGAAAATTTTATTTAAGGTTAGTTTTCCGCTGTTAGAATAAAGTGAATTTGCAACATTTGTTTCTACTGTGTTTGGAGATGTAAGAACAGAAGAGTTATTATAATTTACATTAACATTTCCGTGGTATCCCTTACAAAGCGAATAATCTTGATCAAAAAACACATTTTTAAGAATTAGAAAATTGTAGTTGTTTCCACTATAGCTGGTAATGTTTGGATTGCTATTCGGGAAGTTGGTATTGAACCAGCTCTCAGTATAAACATTAGGTAATGTATTAGTAACGGTTGCAAAATTAAAAAGAGGATAGTTAGCTGAGTTAAACGCGGTTCCAGTAGGACCACTTGGATACATAACATTTAATATCGAATCAAGCTGTTCGTTTTTAAAAAGGACAATTCTCTTTAAAGCAAGATCAGGTGATGGTTTAAAATTGGCGGGGACTGTAACATAATGAGACATGCCTTTTTCATCATCACGAATATCCCTAATAAACAATGCGGTATGACTAGAGGTCCGGATTTTATTCAAATGATACACCTGACTGCGACTTACCTGAGAAACACCAAATAAACTTGAGACTTTATAGGCTCCTAAGGAAGGGACAAACGGAAAATATTGAGGTAAATCCTTGGTAGTATCATCAGGAGAATATTGATAATCATAACCGTAACGGGGGCTTCTCTCTATAAATGATGAGCTCCATAATTTATAGTCGTAACTTATCCAGTAACCTTTATCGCCATCATTTACCATATGATCATTATTCGAATCTAAATAATCAGCCCCAGTAATTGCTGTTAATAGCCATTTAATGGCATACTTATTTGCGGTCGAATCTTTGATCAATACATTACCATTGCTTGGATGATAAGTTCTGTCATTTCCATTGAAATCTCCCGTTGATAGTGTTACTGTAGAATAATCATTATTTAATGGTTGTCTGTATATTGTTGTACCAAGATGATAAACCGGCAAAGAATAATGATAGGTTAACCCATTTGAGCCTGTGATTCTAAAATAACCTATCCCATCTGCTGGAAATGTAGCGGAAGGACGAGCGTGTGAACTCGATTGATAATCTACAAAATTCATTAAGTCACCTGAAGGAAAACCTAACGAATTAGCTGCATCAATTTCTGCATTTGTGAAATATTCTACAAAATTGGAAGTACCTAAACGAGTTGTTGCTGTGTCAAAATTTTCTGATGTAATTGTCGATCCATTAAGATGCTTGCCAATAAAAGAAACATTACTGCTAGTGGTGTACCCATTACCAATGACTGCATCTGTAGGTTCTCGATAACTAGTTGTTGTACCTGTGATAGTGGTTGAATAGTGTCTTGAGACAAGTGTATCTGCAAAATCCCCTAAAAAATGAAACTGTGGTTTCTTAAACGACACTGAATTATTAGAGTAGTAAGAAAAATCAGGCGGCACAATTTCTGGATGTAGATAATTATATGAATAATATTTATGGTAACTCAAAGTCATTTGTCCGCCGAAACCAGGACCAACAACACTGAAATTATCAAAATCTGCCATTGTGAATTCTGATGAATCTAATCCTCGGTTCGTATTATAAAAATCACTTCTGTCACAGCCTGAATAAGTATTGGGGTAAAGTGATCCCCAACCTGAAGAAGCTCCACCAGTATTATGATAGTTGTTTACTTTAAATGACTTAGTATCATCAGGAATTCCGGAAACACTTCTGTAAATTGCACCTCCTGCGCCAATACTCCATCCTAAACCAATCTCGCTTGCAGGTTGGTTCACTTGAATACCTGCCTGATATGACACATTAATATCTACGCCAACACCTCTGTTAGATGGGACATAAAGGACGTTCTGCCCGTAATTAAAAGATCCTGTAAATGGATTTACGTTTTGAGCGTGGATCAATTTAGAAATGGCTACCAATCCTAATGCAAAAACAAGTTTAATATTCATGACAAATAATTTTAAAAACACCGCAAGAATAAGTCGTTTTGAAGAGTTTTTATAATCATCTATTTATTCAACTCAGATTTATCGAAACACAACTCTATGAAAAAGAGATTTATAGCTTGGAAATGAAAAATAAAAAACTACGTCAACGCATAGGTATTTCTCATTTATCAATTAGGTGTAATTATCACTAACTGTAAACAAATAGAAATAGCGAAGTGAGAAATATTAGATGAAAGAAAGACGAAAGTGAGAGCAAATGTGTTTATAGATGGTCATTTCCTCTGATCCAAATCGCAATTTACTTTTCAACCTACCTCTTTCTTAGATAATTTCTATTTGAGTTGCTAGTTTGTGTAAGTTACCGTAAATTGTAAATTTACCTAAGCTTACAAACTTGAAATATTCACATTTCGCAACTCTTACATGAAAAAATTAATCATTGCACTATATTTAGCAGTATTCACTATATCGCTGCATGGTCAGGAAAATAATTCTTCGATCAACAAAGGAACTCAATGGCATATTACAGCTGGATTGGCATTGCTTAACAAGCTTGAGCTAACTTGCAAAGAAGATAATAATTCAAGTAAATGGGTTAATTCGAGAGCTAAGTTATTCTTTGAGGCTGGTTTCTTTAAAAACACAAACCGCTTTAAATGGGGTTTGAATTTTATGACCTTTAGATCAGAATTTGAAGGGAAACCGTTCAATAGAAGATTAGAGATTCCTGCAACCTTCATAGGTCAACCAAGCACTTACATTGATTTCAATATTAAACAGAGATTTTCATACCGTTCATTTCAACTGGGATTTGACATTGGACTACTCAGAAAGGAATTCGAACAAGGCGAGTTTAATTTGACTGGAACTGTTTACTTGGGTTACAAGAGTAAAATGATTCTTAATAACTATTATTTAGAGCCTTTGCAATATGATACAATGAATTATGTTCTCTCTAAGAATGTCATTATTGATCAGGAGAATGAAATACCTCTTCCAAACTTTGGAATAAAATTTAGTTTTCATCACTTTTTTAATGAATTCTTAGGCATCTATACTAGCCTTAACTCATATTTTGATGTTTTAAATCATTATCCGGCCAAAACTCAACATGATGAAAAGATACGTTTATTTAAAGCTTACGAAAGTTATGGCAATTCCTATTTTGGATTTAGAACAAAAACACAGATCGGCGTATTTATTAACGTAGGACTGGTATTTAAATTTAACTGATTTAAAACACATTATTGAAGTTCGCAGGTTGTTTTTTTAATTGTGGAATTAGAATTATAGCTCTCACACCATTTCTTTGCATTATTTTTTATCATGAATCCTTTCATGTAGCCATAAACGGTTGAGTCGGTTTGTGTAACCGATGTACATCTACAATCATATTGTTTCTTACATGAACAGTTAATCAAAATAAATAATGCAAATATGTATATTATTGATGTTTTCATGCTCAAAGTTAATGCTTATTTGTCTATCAAAATATATTTGTGGGCCATCTTTGAATCTACTCTAAAAATCTGCAATAAAGCCCGCTTCTTGTGCTTTAGTAAAGTAGCGTATCTCGTTTGTTGCTATTATTGGGTTTTACGCCATTAATAAATGTACTAGAGTTAGTAATATTTAACCTAATTTTTAATCTTTACAGATCTCCATTTCCTTTTTACTTTTATAAACCAAAACTTTTTAACTTCATTTTGTGGGCAAATTGTTATTTCATTATAATATGATCCATTTATATTGTTGTATTTTTTTGTAAAGTCTATATATTCGCTTATTGTTCCAATGCAGGAATCTGAATGAGTTTTATAATAATCATATCCTAAATATATTACTGGATGGCCTAGACTATACTTTTCCTCCATTGCTAAAAGTCCGTTATTATGATAAAACCGAACTTTACCATGCAACAATTTAAATCGACCGAGTTTAGGGCCCGTAAGAAAAATAGAATCAACTACTTCCCCAACAATCCGATTAGATCTGATCCCAATTTGCGTCAGATTCTGACCATTATCATATAGATCAAAGGCTGCGTAAATGGCATCACTACTGTCTGCGATCATAAACCTTGCATCTAAATAACACACCCAGTAACCTTGTTTTTTTCTATGCAGATTTAATTTATTTAGTGTATCGTTGTTTTGACTTAAGACAAAAGTAACTTGCATAAATAGGTTAAGAACAAGAATTGAGCTTTTACGCATAATAAACTTCAAAACTAAATAAAAATAAGCTCATTACACACCTCTACGCCAAAAATGCCATCTCGGCACTGATTTTGTTTGCAATTTTTGTATTCTTATTCTCCAATCGGAAGAAGGGTTAGAAGGCGTTACATTGATTATACCACTACCGCCTGCAGAACTAGGTGGGATATAAAAGCTACCTACTAAACGCCTACGTCCGTAGCTACTCAGTGAACTATACATCTGGCCGTTGATTTGCACAGTGGTAATCTCAGGTGTACCAAAATGATTCCATTTAATTCTGGTTCTCTGATTTACTGGTATGGATAATGCAAAACCAGTACCAAGAGCACCCAATGGATTCGAAGCACTTATCGTTTGAACAGTTTTCCATTCTGAAATAAATTTCATGTTTGTAGGTATCCTATCTGCTCTCCATCCACTGTATAATTTATCTCTAAATTCCCAACCAAATACATTAGCCCCATCTAATCCTCCATTTGCAATCATTGCGAAACCAAATGCCCCTGCTGCGGCTCCTGTA
>Ga0209972_10001632_pt1 | contig 19279 bp, 13 predicted proteins | sample NOAtaG_7_FD_187302 | JGI IMG/M metagenome (GOLD analysis project Ga0209972, IMG submission 187302) | Freshwater lake microbial communities from Lake Erie, under a cyanobacterial bloom - NOAA_Erie_Diel1S_2200h metaG (SPAdes) (version 2) | ecosystem: Environmental > Aquatic > Freshwater > Lake ... | reverse complement strand
TGGCGCAGCGCCAGCAGCAGGTCGCGCCGCAGGACGGTGGCGAGCGTCATGCCCCGCCTTCCCCGGCGCCGGCCGCGCCATCGTCCGGCAGCGGCTCCAGGCCGCACGGCGGCGCGCCGAGGTCGAGCTTGCGCACGCGGCCGGGCACGGGCACGTCCTGGTGGGTGGTCAGCACCACCACGCCGCCGCGCCCCAGATGGTCGCCGATGCGCTGCGCCAGGTTGGCCACGCCGCGTACGTCGAGCGCGGTGAACGGCTCATCGAGGATCCACAGCGGCGCATCCTGCGCAAGGTACAGGCGCGCCAGCGCCACGCGGCGCTTCTGCCCCTGCGACAGCTTGCGGGCCGCCAGGTCCTCGAACCCGGCCAGACCCACCTGCGCCAGCGCCGCGCGCGCCTGCTCGCGCGTGCGGGCGCGGCCCGCCAGCCCGGCGGCAAAGAACACGTTCTCCTCGGCCGACAGGTCGTCCTTCACGCCGTTGAGGTGGCCGACGTAGGCGAGTTCGTGCCAGTAGTCCTCGCGCAGCTTGCGGATCGACGCGCCGCGCCAGCGCACCTCGCCGGCGGCCGGCAGCAGCAGGCCGCACAGGATGCGTTGCAGGCTGGTCTTGCCGGCGCCGTTGGCCCCGGCCACGTGCAGGCAGGTACCCGCCTCGGCGCGGAAGCTCAGGCCGCTGAACAGCAATCGGTCCCCGCGCTGGCACTCGAGGTCGATGGCTTCAAGCATCAGCGGGGCATGGGGGCAGGCAGGCGGGGCAATGCGGCAGCGGCCGCAGGGCCGGCGGCGGCGTGCAAGGGTAAGCGAGGCGGCAGGGGATCACAAGTTGACGCGCCCTGCCCGCACCGGGCCGGCGAAGGGCGGCGCAGGCGAGGCGGGCGGAGCGGGGCTGGGCGGGGCCCGCGTCCCGCCACCGGCTCAGCGGAACGAGTAGCTGTAGGTCAGGCCGACGAAGGTCACGTTCTGGCTGGGCTGCAGCACGACCGTGGTGTTGTCGCCGAACACGAACGGCACGCCGTTGTAGCCCCAGGTCCAGTCGTTGAACGTGGCGCGGTAGAACAGGCCGTCCAGGCGCAGGCTCGACTTCTCGCTCAGCGCGTACCGGCCGAACAGGCGCAGCTCGGTGCGGCGGAACACGATGTCGGGCAGGCCCCCGGTGGCCGCCAGCAGCAGCGCCGAGTTGTTGCTCGCGCCGGCGTCGAGCGACTGCGCGTACACGCTGCGGTCGTCGATGAAGGCCAGGCCGCCGCCGAGGTCGAACTTCTCGGACAGCTTGCCGTTGACGTTGAGGCCCGCGGTGGCGTTCTTGTTGTCGTAGGCCAGCGCGTAGCCCTCGGGCCGCACCTGGTTGAGCTTCTGCACCGCCTGCGCGTAGTACGCGCTCAGCGACCAGTCGTCGTTGATCGCGTAGGTGGCATCGATGCTGTACAGCTCCAGCCGCGCGCTGCGCAGCGAGTAGCCGCTCGGCGTGTCGAAGCGGTCCTTGCCGGTCTCCACGGCCAGTTGCACGCCGAGCGCATCGGTCGCCTGCCAGCTGCCGAACAGCTTGACCTTGTCGCGACGGCGATCCGCCAGGTGCGGTGAGAACACCGCAGTGGCCGGCAACTGGGTCACCGGATCGGCCACGCCGGTGGCGCCGCTGAACGGGTTGGGCCGCAGCCAGGCCGAGCCGTCGCGCTCGCTCGTGTGGTAGCTGATGGCGCCGGCGAAGGTCTCGGTGAGCTGGCGGCGCAGCTCCACGCGCATGCCGATCTCCTCGGTCTCCTCGCGCAGTGCGCTGACGCCGCTGACCTGGCTGCTGGCGGCCAGACGGCTGCGGTCGATGAAGTCGTAGTCCGCGCCCAGCGTGCCGAGCAGTTGCTGCGGCAACTGGTAGGTGGCGCTGGCCTTGCCGCGCACCCGGGTCTGCGAGTAGTTGCGGTTGGTGTAGGCCGTGCCGCCCTCGACGTTGTAGCGCGCCAGCGGCGTCTTGTCGTCGCGCTCCTCCAGCCGCCAGTCGGCCGCCAGCGACAGCTTGGGCAGCGGCCGCGAACTCAGGCCGAGCGCGACCATCGAGGTGTCGACGCGGCCGTTGAGCGAGGTCACGCCGGCCGGCGCGGCCGCCAGGCCGGCCTGTGCGAACGACTGGTCCTGGCGCGCGCTCTGCCAGGCCAGGCGGAAGTTGGCGCGCGTGCTGGCCGAGACGGCATAGTTGCCGGTGACGTCGAACTGGTGCGCCTGGTTGTCCGGCGGCAGCGCGATCGGGCTGGCGAGGATCGACCGCAAGCCGGCGGCCAGCGGCAGGCTCGCGCCGAGCGGGTTGCCGAGCGCATCCGGGATCACCGGATTCAGCGTGCCGATGTTGTTGGTGTAGAGCGAGCCGTAGTAGCCGCCGCTCACGAACAGGCGCTGGCCCGCGTAGCTGACGCGCGCCTCGGCGCGCGTGTGGTTGGAGTCGATCGGCTCGGGCAGCAGCAGCACCGCCGAGCCGGTGGCCGTCGCGGTGGTGGCCCCGCAGGCAAACGCCACCGCTGACGGGCAGGCGAAGCCGGTGCCGAACAGGCGTGAGCCTTCCTTGTTTTCGCTGTGCGCGCTGAAGTCCACCGTCCAGGCTGGACCGAAGGCCTTGCTCAGGCCGGCCCCGAGGCCGCGCCGCTTGGTCTCCAGATCGAAGTTCAGGCCGCGGCCGGGACCGCCCGGCAGGTAGTTGACCACCGGCGCCGCGCTGCCGAAGCCCGCCATGCCGCTGTTGACGGTGTAGGGGTCGCGCCGCACCAGTTCGCCGTAGTCCAGCCGCAGGCCCCAGTTGCCCTGCCGCACCCACGTCAGGCTCAGCTCGCGCGTGCCCAGCAGCAGGTTGCTGCCGCTGAACTCGGCACGCAACGCGCTGGCCGCATTGATGCGCGAGTAGCCGAAGCCGAGCAGGCCGTAGAAATCATCGTCGCGCAGCCCGTTGTACTGGCCGAACAGGGCGCGGTCGGCCGGATCGCCGGTGACGGCAGCCGCGCCGGCGCTCACGGTCAGTTCGACGTCGTCGCCCTCGGCGGCGTAGGCATTGCAGGCGGCCAGCACGGCGAGCGCCAGCGCGCCGTGGCGGAACATCGTGGGCAGCGGTTTCATTCTTCTCGCTCCGATCGTCAGCACGGCATCAGCGGAACATGTACTGCGGCGTCGGCCCCGTGGTGGCCGGGTTGTTGGACCCGTGCACCTGCGTGTGGCAGTTCATGCAGCTGCGCCCCTGCCACATGTTGACCACGTTCTTGCCGTTGGTGGTGCCGGTGATGGCCGGCAGGCCCTGCCCCGGCGCGGCCGGCGGGAAGACGCCGCGCTGGCCGCCCACCGCGCCGACTGCGCCGGCCACGTGCGGCGTGTGGCACTGTTGGCACAGGATCGGCGCGCGCGCCTTGAGCATCCCGGCCACGGTGCTGCCGTGCGGGTTGTGGCAGATGCCGCAGTCCTCGGTCGCCGGCTGGTGCTGGTGCACGAAGGGGCCGCGCTTTTCGGCGTGGCAGGTGAAGCAGGTGTCGTTGGTGCTGTCGCGCTTGACCAGCTTGGGACCGGCCGAGCCGTGCGCGCTGTGGCAGTCCGAACAGGTCATCTTGCCTTCGGCGATCGGGTGCCGCGACGGCAGGTTGACGCGGTTGCGCTGCGCCTTGTGGCAGGTGTAGCAGACCTCGGCCTGGCTGGCCTTCGACAGCACCGGGTCCTTGTTGACGTGCGACTGGTGGCAGCCGCTGCAGGAGACGTTGGCCTCGGGGTGGCGGCTGCCGGCCCACAGCGCCTGCTTGAAGTGCTTCTCGTGGCAGGACAGGCAGATCGCGCTCTGCTGGTCGGCGCTCATGCGGCCCGGCTTGAAGCTGTAGGTGACCGGCTCGCTGCCCATTTTCTCGGCGTGCGCGGTGCTCGGCCCGTGGCAACTGACGCAGTTCGGCGTGCGCGGGTCGCCGGTCATGGCGTGCGGCGAGCGGGCGTACTTGTCGGCCGCCTCCTTGTGGCACGTCAGGCAGGAGGCCGAGGCCGCCGCGTCCTTGGCTGCCGACGCCTGGCCGAAGAGCCCGAACAGGCCCACCGCCAGACCGAGCAGCGCCGTCTTCCAACCCCGCGCACCAGCGATCCGCATTCGCATCCCCCTCATGCCCTTCTTGCCCCGGCCGGCCGGCCCGCCGACCCGCGCGGCGGCGGGCCGTGGCCGGCGTGGCCTGTTCTTGGTGTTTGCCCGTTGTCCGTCCGGCTACTTGTGCACGACGTCCACGCCCAGGCGCGAGCCCTGCGCATGGCAGTCCTCGCAGGTCTCGCGCGGCGCGGCGAACAGCAGCCCCTGCGTGATGCCGCCGAACGACGAGCCACCGGCGCTCACCACATGGTCGATCGAGCGCGCCGAGTCGTGGCAGGCGGTGCAGGTGGCAGCCATCGGCGACAGCACACGCCAGTTGCGCCAGTTGGGATCGGCCGCCAGCGGGGTGGTAGCCCCGACCAACGGCTTGGACACCACCGAGCCGACCACGCCGCGGTCGCGCTTCCACGAGTCGTTGACGTGGCAGCCATTGCAGTTCAGGCCGACCGCCGGGTAGGCCACCTCGGCCGCGTAGTTCTCGACCCCGCTGCCGAACGGCGTGCCGGCCGGCACCGCGGTGGTCGCATAGGGCAGGAACGGCGTGCCGAGCGGCGCGTTGGCTGCGGTGCCGCTGTTGGCCCCCGTGGCGAGCAGCTTGCCGTCCTTGCCGAAGGCGCCGATCACGGTGTTGCCGTGCGTGAACGGGAACTGCCGCTTGGAGTTGCCGTGGATGCCGTGGATCATGCGCTTGAAGCCGTAGTTCTCCGACAGCGCCATGCCGCTGGTCATGACGGTCGAGGAGAAGCGGTTCTCGTCATGGCACAGGTTGCACGACTCCACCGTGTTGCGCGCGCCGCCGTGGAACGCCTCGGCCAGCGTATTGGAGCCCGAGGTGGTGCCCAGAGCGCCGTGGCAGACGTTGCACTTCTCGTTGGAGACCACCTGACGGCGCGGCTGGAACGTGCCCGACAGCAGCACGTCGCGGTAGCCGTGCTGCACGACCACGTTGACCAGCGTGCGCGGCGTCTGCTCCGGCCGCGGGTCGGTCGGCCAGTCGATGCGCAGCCGAGGCTCCTTGATCTGGCCGGTACCCACCACCCGCGCGGTGCCCTGCGCGAGCGCGTTGGGCCCGTCGGCCGGCAGCGGGATGTCGATGGTGTAGTTGTTGCTGCCGTCGTTGGTGCCGCGGTACAGGAACACGTTGGCACCGCTGCCGCCGTTGTTGTAGGCGGTGAACTCGGTCACGTTGGCCGGCTGCCCGGCCATGTTGGCGTAGGCGAGGTAGAAGCGCAGGTTGCCGAAGCGCGTCTGGTTCGAGCAGTTGGCGGTGGCGCCGCTACCGGTGCAGTCGGACGTCAGCAGGTTGTAGCGGGCATTGTTGTTGGTGGGGTCGACCACGCTGTAGCGCACCGTCACGCGGCGCGTGTTGGCGTCATAGGTGGCGTTGTCGATCACCACCTTGTACTTGGCCGAGTGGTCCTCGTTCTGGTTGAAGTGGACGCGGCCCGGCTCCAGGCCGGTGCCGACGCGGTGGCAGGTCTGGCAGGCCGCGTTGCTGATCACGCCCGGGTCCGGCACCTGCGCCAGCGCCGCATGCAGGGTGTAGTAGCGCGAGTTCGGCCCGCTCGCGTGGCAGGTCAGGCAGGCCTCCTTGCTGATGCGGGTCTTCCAGAGGTCGCCCTGCGGCGTGGTCGGCGAGGCCTGGTGGCAGACGTGGCAGTTGCGCAGGTCCTGTGGAAAGCCCACCTCCGAATAGTCGTTCTTGCTGGCGCCGAAGCCCCAGATCACGTACTGCTCGCCGCCGCGGCCGGCGTCGAGCTCGCGCTTGAGCAGGCGGCCAGCGTGCAGCTTGTGCGTCATGGTCGACATCGTCAGCACATTGCCGCTGTTGGCATCGATGGTGCGCGGGTTGTGGCACATCACGCAGTACTGCATGTCGACGCGGCCGCCGCCGTGCAGCGCCAGCCGCTCATGGCAGCCGTTGCAGGACGTCACGTCGGCCATCACGCGAGTCTGCGCCGGGTCGGTGACGATCACCGAGTTGCCGTTGGCGTCGAAGCGCACGTCGATGTAGGGGTTGACCAGCACCGTCGCGCCGGCCGCGTTGGTATAGCTGAGCTGGATCGCGATCCGGTGGGTGGCGTTGGGGTCGAACACCACCCCGTCGGTGCGCGTGGGGTCGGTGATGTTGGTGGTGAAGGTGTAGGTGTAGTAGCCGTCCGGGTTGTAGACCAGGCTGGCCGCGGTGTTGGGGTCGGTGGTCGCCTGCTTGGCGCTCGCCAGCACCGGCAGCCCGCCGGGCGCCGAGCCGACGTTGTTGGCGCCGGTGGTCGTCTCGGTGCGGAAGACGTAGCTCTGCCACTGGTCGATTTCGCCGTTGCTGCCGGGCACCAGCTTGGCGATGGCAAAGCGGACGTTGGTGTTGATCAGGCCGCGCCGGACGCCGAGGTCGGAGAAGACGGTGAAGTTCACGCGCGGCGGCCCGCCGCGCACGACCACCGCCGGCACGCCCGCCGCCTGCACGACGGTGAAGGCCGAGGCGGTGTTGACCGCGCTGTCGTTGCGCGGGTCGGCCGCCGCGGCGGCCAGCGCCTGCCCGATCGGGGTCGAGGAAGGCGGTGGTGGCGGTACCGGTGTTTCGATGCCGCTCCCGGAGCCGCCGCCGCAGCCGCTCAAGACGGCAGCCGCCACGGTCCATGCCCCTACCCAAGCACGCAGTCGCTTCATTGCCCTCTCCCTCGGTCTTTCCGGCCGCCAGGCGAAGTGCGCCGACGCCGCACCGGAAGGTGCCCACGCCCGCCATCGCTTCTCGCCGGCCGCTGGCCCTCAGAGTGTCGTTCTCCGGCCCGGCGCGCCCTTGATTGAGCGCAAGAAAAGCGGGGGAGCGAAGCTCCCCCGCCACACTGGACCTTGCCAGGCGCTATTTCTTGTGCGACTCGAAGGCCGCGCCCGGACCGTGGCAACTGGCGCAGGCTTCGCCCAGGCCGACGGCTGTGTTCGACACCATGTGCGCCTGGGCCGAGACGCTGTTGTGGCACGAGCTGCACGCCGCCGACACCGCGCCCTCGCGCTTGGACAGCGCCGGGTTGAACAGCGTTGCGCTGGCGCCGAGGGCGGGCTGGGCGTCGATCACCGACCAGGCAAGCCGCGGGTTGGACGGCACCTTGTACGTGCCGGCCAGGTGGCAGGTCTTGCAGTCGGCGACCTGCGCCGGATACACCACGTTCTCGAACACCATCGGGCCGCTGCCGCCGCTGGCCAGCGGGTTGCCGCGGATGAAGTTGAACGGGTCCGCGGGATTCTGCGCCTTGCGCTGGGCACCGGCGTGGATCGAGTGGATCAGGTCCTTGAAGTTGTTGGACTTCTGCGAGTAGAAGAACGTGCCGCCTCCCGGCGCGAGCGGGAAGGTCGCCGTCCCCGAGAACACGTTGCTGCTCGAGACCTCGGGGTTGTGGCAGGTCGCGCAGTACTCGGGGCTGTTCATCCGGCCCGCGTTGCTGTGGAAGCCGATGCGCTCGTGGCAGGTGTTGCAAGCATCGATGTCCACGATGGCGCGCCGCAGCGTGCTGGCGCCGTCTTCGCCCTTCATGGCGGCGTTGCCGGCGACGTTCATGCTGGTGGTCACGCCATTGACCGTGGTGCTGAAGGTCAGGTAGCTCTCGATCGCCACTGCCCGCAGCGTCGTGCTGGCCGGGAAGGCCACCGGCGCGCTCGAACTCAGACCCGCGACCGTCGTGAAGTAGCCGTCGGCATCCGGACCGGTCAGCGTGGTCACGATCGAGGCCAGCGTCGGGCCGACCGGCTGGTCGAACGCGCGGAAGTTCGTGCCCAGGCTGGTCGTGTTGTTCCAGTACTGGCGGGCACCGCCTCCGAGGTTGTTCCAGTCGAGCGGCTGCGCGATCGCCGTGCCGTGGCTCGGGTTGGCCGGCGCCGGCAGCGGCGCACTCCAGGCGAGCTTGAAGTTCACCCCGCCCAGCGAGGTGCCGGCCGGCAGCGACTTCAGGTTCAGCGCAGCACCGTCGACCAGCACGCGGAAGCGCACGGTCGGCAGGCGCGTGGTCGAATCGATCGTCATCGAGGCGATCTGGTACTCGACCTTCTTGGCACCCTGCTTGATCTCGGGATTGTTGAAGGTCGGATAGGGCGTTGCGTGGGTAACGTTGACCTTCGAGATCGAGTTGGTGTCCTGGCCGTGGCAGTCGGCGCAGCGGGCGTTGCCGGGTTGCGAGATACCGGGCAGCGGGTGGTTGTTGTAGTCGACGCTCGAGGCGATCGTGCCGTTGTGGCAGGAGCCGCAGGCCTGGACGCTGATGTTCGTCATCCACGCGTTCTTGTCGGCGGCCGCCCGGTTGGCGGGCTGCTGCGGCAGGATCTTCGGGTTCTGGTTGTCGTGGCAGGTGCGGCAGTTGATGACGCCCTTGACCTCCGGGAAGCCCGTGCCGATGTTGCTCACGCCACCGAACGGCGCGTTCTGCGGATAGTCATGCGTGCCGTGGTACTCGTGCATCATCTTCTGCAGGTCGATCGTTTCCCACTTGGCTGCCGTTGATGCCGCCGAGGCGAAGCTGTTCGGGTTGTGGCACGCCGAGCAGACCTCGACCATGTAGCGGCGGCCCAGGTGGCCGCTGCCCTTGGTCCCGAACAGCAGCTTGCCGCGCTTGGCGGAATCTTCCGCGTGGCAGGCGCCGCAGGACTCGTTGGTCACGACCTGCTGCGAGCGGGCCGCCGGCAGGGTCGGCAGCGACGCCGGCACGAAGTCCTGCACCACGTTCACGATGGCGCCGTCGCGGCCGATGATCGCCAGCCGCGTGCTGGCCGAGGCGCTGTAGGTCAGGTCGAGCGTGGGCCGGACCGCATCCCAGGCCGGGCTGCCGCTGATCACGCCCGAGTTGGCCACTGCGGTGGCCGAGCAAGCGCCTTGCGGCTCCGTGCCGCTACCGTAGTAGATGAACGAGGCCACCGACGCCAGCGGCGTGCAGAACGTGTAGCGATACACGCCCGGCTGGCCGTCCACTGCCGCGGGCTTGCCGCGCTCGGCGCCGCCGGCAAGCACCTTGGCGCCGGCGCCTTCCTGGTCGGAGCGGTTGATGTAGCTCTGCCAGAAGGCTGGCCGCTGCGTGTTGGCCGGCATGAGCTTGGCAAGCTGGAACTCGAAGTTCTTGTCCTGCGCGCCAGCGACCGGCAGGCCGTTGGCGTCGGCCAGCGAGAAGGTCACCGTGACCCGCTGGCCGGCCGCGCTGTCGATCGTGATGGCCGTGACGCTGCCGGTCAGGTCACCGGTGGCAGACCCCACCGGACCCGGCGCCGGCGCTCCCGGCGCTCCCGGTGGTCCCGGCGGACCGGACGGCCCCTGCGGGCCGGTTGCCCCGTCGTTGCCTCCGCATGCTGCGATCGCGAGCACGGCCGCGACGCAAGCCAACAGCCTGTTTAGCTTTCTCACGATGAACTCCCTCCCGTTGTGTCGAGCCGGCCGCGCTGTGTGACAACGCGCCGGTCCGATCCGAATCCGTACTCCGCCCGGCCGTGCAGCCCGCACCTGGGCTCTTGATCAGATGGCACGAACGGATGATCAGGATGGTGTCGGCTATCTCCTGCGAGGTATTGATCGAAGGCAAGAAAGGGCCGGCGAGCGCCAGCGTGGGCGGAACCTATTGCGCTGGCGCACCCCGCGGCGCGGCGGCGTTGCCGCAAGCCCAACAGGGCGCGGGTCCCCTTGACCGGCCTGGCAAGGTGAGCCTCAGTGGGCTTCAGCTCCGGAGGCCAGGCCTCGGCCGCCCACCCCCGGCGGTGTCGACGTCGCCCTTCTTCCACTCGGCCGCTACGACCCAAAACGCCGGGGCTGTCTTCTTCTTCGATACGTCTTGGCAGCCGGTGCAGCCGTTCGCCTTGGCCATAGCCTCGTTGGCGTAGGCAGCATGAGTCGACAGAACGAGTGCCGTGGCGCCGGCAAGGACCCGCAGTCTCTGCGTGACATCTCCCGGTCGATTCACATGGACCGGGCGGCCGCAGCGGATGCCCCGCAGCCGGACCAACATCTGTCCGAAGCCCCGCCTGACCTCAACGCACGGGTAATCGGTACGCCGACTCATGGGGCATTCATGGCCTGCCGGGTCTGCGGCGCGTCACGGCGCAGCCGCAGCCAGCCGGAGTGCGGCCGTCAAGCCTCGATTGGCTGCACCGGCTGCCCGGCCGCGCGCCAGCCGGCAAAGCCATCGACCAGATACAGCGCGTGCAGCCCCATCGCGTGCAGCGTGGCCGCCGCACCCTGGCTCAGCTCGTGGCCGTGGGCGCAGACGAAAACGACCGGGCGCTCGCGCGGCACCTCGTCCTTCCAGGTGAGCAGATCTTCCGGGCGGCGCCACACGGCACCGGGGATCTGCGCGGCTTCAGCGGTACGCGCCTTGTCTCGACGCACGTCGAGCAAAGAAAAGCTGCGCCCGGCGGCACGCCACTCGGCCAGCTCACAAACGGTGATGCGTTGCATCGGCAGTTCCTTCAGCGGACCACGCCCAGGCTCGTCAGCGCGAGTCCCGCCAGGGCGCACAGCAGGATCACGGCGATCACCCCGCGCCGGGCAACCACCAGCGCGACCGTGGCCGCCGCCGCAAGCGCGAGCGCCGTCCAGTCGATGCCGGCTGCGAGGCCCTGCGGCCAGAACACATGGCCCGCAAAGAACAGCGCGAGGTTGACGATCACGCCGACCACCGCGGCGGTGATCGCGGTCAGCGGCGCGGTGAAGCGCAGGTTGCCGTGGGTCGATTCGATCAGTGGCGCACCGGCGAAGATGAAGACGAAGCTCGGCAGGAAGGTGAAGCAGGTCGCCACCACCGCCCCGGCGACACCGGACCAGAACAGCGACTCCATCACCGGGGCCTGCCAGGCGCCCACGTAGCCGACGAAGGCCACCACCATGATCAGCGGCCCGGGCGTGGTCTCGCCCAGCGCCAGGCCGGCGATCATCTGCGGGCCGGTCAGCCAGCCGTAGTGCTCGACCGCGGCCTGGTACACGTAGGGCAGCACCGCGTAGGCGCCGCCGAAGGTGAGCAGCGCCGCCTTGGTGAAGAACCAGCCCATCTGCGTGAGCAGGCCCTGCCAGCCGAACACGAGGGCCAGCGCGCCCAGGCCCGCGGCCCACAGCGCCACACCGAGGGCGACCACGCGCAGCAGCCGCGCGCGCGAGAAGCGGGCGTGCGGCGGCGGGGGCGTGTCGTCGTCGATCAGGGCCGCGCCGCCCGCGGCTTTGGCCGCGGCATGGCCGGCGGGGGTGCCGAACCGGTGCGGCGCCCAGCGCCCGCCCGCGATGCCCGCGAGCGCGGCGGCCAGCACGATCAGCGGAAACGGCAGGTTGACGGCAAACAGCGCAACGAAGGCGGTCAGCGCGATGGCCCACAGCCAGGCGTTGTGCAGCGTGCGGGCGCCGATGCGCCAGGCCGCGTGCAGCACGATGGCCACCACCGCCGGCTTGATGCCGTAGAACAGCCCCGCCACCAGCGGCCGGTCGCCGAAGGCGATGTAGACCCACGACAGCGCGATCAGGATCACCAGCGACGGCAACACGAACAGCAGCCCCGCCGCCAGGCCGCCGACGGTGCGATGCATGAGCCAGCCGAGGTAGGTGGCCAGTTGCTGCGCCTCGGGCCCCGGCAGCAGCATGCAGTAGTTCAGCGCGTGCAGGAAGCGCCGCTCGGAGATCCAGCGCCGCCGCTCCACCAGCTCGCTGTGCATGATCGCGATCTGCCCGGCCGGCCCGCCGAAGCTGATGAAGCCGAGCTTGAGCCAGAACGCCAGCGCGGCAGCGAACTTGATCGGCTCAGCCGACACGCCGCCGCTGCGCCCGGTCATCGCGCCGGCAGTCGGCGAGTCTTGCGGCGGGCTCATTTGCGCTTTCCCGCCGCGCGCTCGCCGGATGGCGCACGGAACGCGGCGTGCCAGGCATCGAAGGCTCCGCAGGCCGATTCGGCGAAGCCGTCGTCGTCGGCATGCAGGGTGCGCAACCCGGCCAGCAGCGCCTCGACGCCGGCCGCTTCTGCCACCGGCAGCCCGCCGACATCGAGCGTATGCACGATGGCGCCCAGGCGTGCAAGCGCGGCGTCGCCGTCGAGCGAGAACTGGCGCAGCAGCACCTCGAAGGTCACCAGGCCGCCGCGGTGCGTGAACTGCGCGCCGTCGAAGTCGAAGCCGATGGCGCGCTTGGGCTTGTCCGCCGGCGCTGCGATCCACAGGAAACGCGCCTGCGGATCGATGAAGCGGCGGATCAGCCACACGCAGGCGACGCGGTCAATCCAAAGGCGCCTGCGCGTGGCCCAGGTCTTGCCTCGGTAGTCGCTGGCCACCAGCGGCGCCATCCGGGCGTCCCGCTGTGCCCGCGGTTCGTCGGGTGCGAGACGCCGCTGCACCTGCTGGCGCAGCGCCTGGAGTGCCTGCTGAACCTGTTGGCGCGCGGCGCCCGGAAAGTAGTCGACCGACTGGACCTTCTGCGCCGCCTGCTCGAGCGACTGCAGCCTGCGCAGCAGTTCGGCGGGCTCGCCGCGCCCCATGTCCCGCGCCAGGGCCTCGCTCTGCTCGTACAGCGCGCCGTACTCGGTCGCCCGGTTGAACAGCAGCGGCCACCGGCCCGCCTGCTCGGCCTTCGGCTGGACCGCCAGGACTTCGGCATGCCCGCTGGCGGCCTGAACCTGCACGACCAGGGCATCGAAGACGTCCGCCTTGGCCTGCGGCGGCAGCAGGTAGGCGCCGTCGCGCAGTGCCGCCGCGCCCAACGCCTTGGTCTCTCGCCAAACGCGCATGCGCAACGCGGCGTTGCCAGTCGGCTGGGACGCGACCAGCAGTTGCCAGCAGCCCGCGCTCGCCGCTGTTTTTGTAGCGATGTCTACTGACATGTAGCAAACGCTACGCGCAATTGTCACCGGCGTCAATCGTGCCGAGGGCCCCGTGCCGGGGGCCCAACGCAGGCACGTCGCCGCCGATGCAGACCCGGCGAAACCGCCCGGCGGGCGGATGGGCGACGGGCGGCCGAAGCGGCGCCCGCGCGCATGTGCGCCGCGTTTCTCGTGTCGCGCCAAGACCGGGGCGGCCGGGCGCTCGCACGGCCAGGATTGCAACCGAACGCAGCGCGACACAAACAGAAAGGCCGGCGCGCGCCGGCCTTTCTCGCAGCGGCGCATCGCCCGCGCCGCTGGGCAGGGGACCGTCTACCGGCGCGGCGCGAACACCGGCTCCTTCAGGTCGCTGGAGGTGGCGCCGAGCGGCTTGCGCGGGTTCGGGTTGAAGGTGTGGGCGCGCATGTACAGATCGCCCGCCGTGCGCGCCAGCCCCGGCATCATCGCCCGCGCATCGAACTGGTTGCCGTGGCAGCCCTGGCAACTGGCCAGCGCGTCCACGGTCTTGCCCTTGACGCTGTGCGGCGAATGACAGTCGCTGCAGCCCGCAACACCGGATTTCGCATGCTTGCTCATCAGGTGTTCCTGGTACTGCTGGTGATGCTTGCGCGCCTCGAAAAGGCCGCTCTTCTGCGCCGCCTCGTCGATGAAGAACGCGTCGGCCAGGTCGGTCTTCGGATAGTTCTTGTTGACCGGGTCCTCGGGCTGGATGCCGACCAGCAGCACCTGGTCCGGGTACCACCGGGTCCAGTCGTCACGGCCCGCGCGATAGGTCTGGCCCACCACCGGGTGCGGCAACTGCTCGGAGGCGCTGCCCTGGCCGGTCTTGAACCGGTAGTTCTCGACCCGGATGTGGCAGTACCCGCAGACCTTGTCGGCCTCGGCCTTGGGCGCATTGCGCGGGTTGAAGATGTCGGTCTTCTTGCCGCTGGCCGCGTGCGCGCCGCCCGGACCATGGCAGGCCTCGCAGCCGATGTTCTTCTCGGCGAAGCTCGCCTTTCTGATCGAACTGGTCTTCTCGTCGAACTCCGTCACCCGGTAGCCGGTGACGTGACAGGTGGTGCACTGGGTTTCCCAGTCGTTCTTCTGGCCGTAGCCCTCCCACAGCTTGGTGTAGCTGTTCCACTGTTTGTCGAGGAACTGGTGATAGCCGGTCGCCGGATTCTTGACGAGGTAGCGCTGCTTCCACTTGCTGCCCACGACCATCTGCACATCGGCCAGCGCGTAGGCCTTGCCGTCGATGTTGCCCTTGGCCGGGCCGGCGTTGCCCTTGCCGTCCTTGGCCCAGGCATCGACCGCATCCTTGAGCAGGCCCTGCGCGGCCGGCTGCACCATCTTGCTGTGATAGGTCGCCTGCCAGGACTTGAACTCGGCCTGGTGGCAGGTGCTGCACTTGTCGGAGCCGACGAACTGATCCGCCGCCGCGCTCCCCGGATTGGTGGTGCAGCCGGAAAGGCCAAGAGCCGCAGCCGCCAGCAGGACCGCGGTCCACCGATGAACTGACATGAGATCCTCCCTTCGTGAAGCCCGCTGCCGCCGGGCACGGCCCGGACAACCAGCGACAGGCTAGGCCGAGAGGGCGGAACCTTGTTGTGCTGGGTCAACGGCGCCGGCCGGCCAGGCGAAAGACCGAGGCCGTGCAGGACGCCGAAAAAAAGGCCGGCAGTGCCGGCCCTTGGGTTTGCGGCAATCCGGATTACTTGAGCATCCAGCCGACGATCGCCTTGAGGTCGGCGTCGCTGCCCTTGACGGCCGGATGGCCCTTGCCGGCCTTCAGACTGGCCACGATGGCGTCGACATCGGCCTTGCCTTTGTGCTTGGCGGCCAGATCCTTGTTGGACGGCGCCATCTTTTTCTTGTTGGCGTCATGGCAGGTCTGGCAGCCATTGGCCTTGGCCAGGTCCTCCGAGGCCAGCGCAGGGCCGGCCAGGACGAGCCCGGCCGCCGCCAGGGCCAGGGTGATCAGCGACTTCTTCATGCTTGGTACTCCTCGAGAAACAATGCCATCGACAGGTGGGAGCCGCACGCGCCGCTGACGGCATCACGGCGCGGGACAAGGGGGACTGGGCGACTTGCCTGCTTGAAACCGGAAGCATGACCTCACGTCTTGATGCACCGTCGGGTTGACTTGCAGCCCCATGCGGCCGTGGCCGGCACGGCTGACGCGGCCGTTCCCGTCCGACCGGCGGCAGGTCGCGGCGCGCACCCGGTCCCGGGTCATGGCTCCCGCGGTCGCCGGTCCGGCGAGAGAAGAAAATGCCGCCGTACGCGACGGCGGCGGTCTGGACGATGGCAGCAGTCGCCGCGTCAATCGAACAGGTGCGAAGCCAGGCCCGCGAAGATCAGCACCATGGTCAGGATGCCGAGCGCCAGGCCAAGGCCGCCCACCACGGTGCTCACGGTGTTGGTCGTCGGCGACGGCGCCTCGGTCTCGAGCGCCTGCAGCCGGCCCTCGCGCACCAGCCGCGCGTACTCCAGCGGCCGCTCTTCTTTCAGTTCGTGCTCGGGCAGGGAACCGGTGAACACCACCTTGTCCATCGGGAATTTTTCCGGCCGCAGGTGGCCGTTGAAGAAGTGGATGGTGAAGATGAAGCCGATCGCCAGCAGCGCCTCGTGGCCGTGCACCAGCGTGGCGATGTTGAAGGCCCAGCCGGGCAGTCCCCACGACGACCAGTACTCCGGAAACCACAGCAGCAGGCCCGAGCCGCCGATGATGAACATGCCCCAGAACACCGCCATGTAGTCGAACTTCTCCCAGTAGGTGTAGCGGTCGAACTTGGGCCGCTCGCCCTTGCCCATGAACCACTTGACGTGCTGATACATCTGCACGATGTCCACCGGCTGCGGCACCATCGAATTCGGGCCCCACAGCACCTTGAGCAGGCCGTCGCGGGCGATGCGGATCACCACCTCGAGCACGTGCAGGGCGAAGACCACGCACATCAGCGCGGCGCACACGCGGTGCACCAGCGCCGCGCCCTCGAAGCCGCCGAACAGCCGCACCAGGCCCTCCGCCCAACCGGTGTAGGGGAACAGCAGCGGCAGGCCCGACAGCGAGCAGCCGATGAACGTGAACATCAGGATCGCGTGCATCAGCCGCTGGTACGGCTTGAAGCGGCGGTAGAAGCGGCCGCTCTCGACGGTCGAGTGGGCGGTGCTGCCGATCGGTACGGACGTGCTGGCCATGGGGTCCTCTCTCCTTGATCGCTTGCCTCAGCCGTGGCCGCCGCCCTTGCGCCGGCGCTCCTGCACCACCCGGAACGAGCGGTAGGCCCACAGGAGGGTATGCAGGCCGAAGAAGGCGAACACGCCGGCCAGCAGGACGTTCATGAAGATGCTGGTGTAGTACAGCGTGATGCTGCGCTCGCGGTTGGCCGGCTGCGGATGCGGGTCCCAGGAGGCGAACTGCACGCTCGAGTTCTGGTGGCAGTTGCCGCACATGGCGACGATGTTGTCCTTGTGCGTCGGCGACAGCGGGTCGCTCGCCGGGCGTACGTCGTGCGCGCCGTGGCAGGAGGCGCAGGTGGCCATCTGGCTGAAGCCGAGGTTGGTCACCTTGCCGTGGTAGGTCAGGTGATAGCTCTTGAGCAGGTCGGAGTGGCAGCTGCCGCACTGGTCGATCGTCGCCACCTGCCAGTCGGACTGCGTGCTGGCCGGGATGGCATGCGAGCCGTGGCAGTCGGCGCAGTTGGGACCGGCGGTGATGCCGGCCTGGCGCAGCTTGCCGTGCGCGCCCCTGTCGAACACGATCTTCTCGCGCTGGTGGCAGCCGCCGCAGGTGTCGACGATGTTGGCGCGCGCCACCCGGCTCTTCTCGTCGCCCTTGGGCAGGATGCCGTGGGCGCCGTGGCAGGACACGCAGTTGGGCGCCTGCTCGGAGTAGCCGCCCTGGCCCTTGAGCAACTGGCCGTGGATGCTGTCGTGGTACTTGGCCTGCACGTTGCCGCCCGGCATGGCCGCCTGCTGCGCAACCGGCTGGCTGCCGTGGCAACTGCCGCAGGTGGTCGGGATGTTCAGGCGGTGCGTCAGCGAGGCGGTCTGGGTCGACTTCAGCACTTCGTGCGCGGCGCCGTGGCAGCTCGCGCAGTCGGCCACGGCCGTCTTGCCGGCCGGCCCTGGCTTGGCGTGCGGGGTGCCCTGGTACTCGGCCACGGCCTGCGCATGACAGCTCTGGCAGGCAACCGGCTCGAGCTTGGGCGCATGCGGCAGCTTGTCCACCGCCGTGTCGGTGTGGCAGTCGACGCACTTGACGAAGCCGCCGTGCGCCGAGGCGCCGAACTTGGCCTTGTCGACACCGATGACCTTGCCGGTGCTGCCCTTGGCGCTCAGGTCGCTGTGGCACATCAGGCACGCATCGTTCGGTCCGGCCTGGGCTGCTGCCGGATCGGCCGTGCCGAGCGCTGCCGCAAGGAACAGCGCGAGGATCAACAGGGGCCGCATGACGATTCCGCGATTGGCTGGTGCCGCGCGGCCGGTCGGGCGGCGCGCGGTCGGTTGGCGGGCGCGTCCCAGGTTCCCTCCCGTCGCGCTCGCGGAAAGCATGCTCCCATGGCGGTCTGCGCGCCCGGTTGACCTAGATCACCGCCACCCACGCGCCGGGCCGGGGCGACCGCGCGCGCAGCGGCGCAGTCGGAACTTTGTACGGCCTTGCTCAGAACGCAGGCTGGACAGAGCCGGTAGTAGCCCCAAAACTGAAGGGGCCAAACCCTGCAACCCGTCCGCCTCAGGCGCTCACGTCCAGTGGCTCGGGCAGCTTGGTGGCGAGCACCTTGTCGATGCGCTTGCGGTCCATGTCGACGATCTCGAAGCGCCAGCCCTCCCAGTCGGCCGCATCGGAGGTGTGCGGCACGCGACCCAGCAGCAGCATCATCATCCCGGACAGGGTGTTGTAGCGGCCCAGCTCCTCTTCGGGCACGCTGTCCAGGTTCAGGCGGTCCTTGAGTTCGGGGATCGGGATCAGGCCGTCGAGCAGCCAACTGCCGTCCTTGCGCTGCACCGCCCAGGCGTCGTCGGGCGTGGTGGTCTTGAACTCGCCGGCGATGGCCTCGAACAGGTCCTGCGGCGTCACCAGCCCCTGCACCTCGCCGTACTCGTCCACCACCAGCGCGGTGTGCGAGGGCGCCGAACGGAAGTTCTCGAGCAGCTCCATGCCGGTCAGCGACTCGGGCACGAACACCGCCGGCTGCAGCGCGGCGGTCAGGTCGACCTTGCGGTCCTGCACGGACTGCCGCAGAAGCTGGCGCGCACTCACCACGCCCACCACGTCGCGCAGGCCACCGCGGCAGACCGGAAAGCGGGCGTGCTCGGAGGCGACCACCTTGGCGAGGTTGTCGTCGATCGGGTCTTCGAGGTCGAGGTAGACGATGTCCGAGCGCGGCGTCATCAGGCCGGCAATCTGGCGGTCGTCCAGACGGAACACGTTGCGCACCATGGCGCGCTCCTGCTCGTCGATCACGCCGGACTCCGAGCCCTCCTCGATCAGGGCCTGGATCTCCTCCTCGGTCACCGCATTGGCGCTGGTGTCGCGCACCCGCAGCAGCTTCAGCAGCACCTCGGTGGAGAACGACAGCAGGCGCACGAACGGCGAGGCGAGCGCCGCCAGGCCGCGGATCGGCCGCGCCACCAGCCGGGCGATGCGCTCGGGCCCCATCTGGGCAACGCGCTTGGGCACGAGCTCGCCCAGCACGATCGAGGCATAGGTCACCAGCACCACCACCAGCGCGGTGGCCATCCAGCGGGTGGTCTCGGGCTCGATGGCGAAGGTCGCCACCAGCCAGCGGCCGAGCGGCTCGGCCAGCGTGGCCTCGCCGACGATGCCCGACAGCACGCCGATCGAGGTGATGCCCACCTGGATGGTCGAGAGGAACCGGGTCGGGTGCTCGTTGAGCGCGAGCGCCGCGGCGGCCCCCAGATCGCCGTCTTCCACCAGCGCCTGCAGCCGCGCCTTGCGCGCGGTCACCAGCGCGATCTCGGACATCGCGAACAGACCATTGATGAAGATGAGCAACAGCAGAAGCGCAGCGTCCATGGCGGGCGGCCGGCAACACAGGGACGCGTAGCTTAGCCGCCGCGCTGTCGCCTCCCGACGACAGTGCGGCCCGGGCGGCGGAGGCCCGGGCCGGGCCGGGCCGGGGCCGGGGTCTGGGGTCTGGGGTCTGGGGTCTGGGGTCTGGGGTCTGGGGTCTGGGGCCGCGGGGGCCGGGGAGCCGGGCAGCCGGGCAGCCAGGGAGGTCGGGCGGCGGCGCGGCGGCGCGGCGGCGCGGCGGCGCGGCGGCGCGGCGGCGGGGCCGTGGGCAGCACCCGGCCGGCGCGCGGACCGCCGCCGCCTGCCCGCCCCCGGCCTCCTCTTATAGTTGACCCGATGCCGCG
>Ga0209972_10001631_pt1 | contig 19281 bp, 7 predicted proteins | sample NOAtaG_7_FD_187302 | JGI IMG/M metagenome (GOLD analysis project Ga0209972, IMG submission 187302) | Freshwater lake microbial communities from Lake Erie, under a cyanobacterial bloom - NOAA_Erie_Diel1S_2200h metaG (SPAdes) (version 2) | ecosystem: Environmental > Aquatic > Freshwater > Lake ... | reverse complement strand
CTTTCAATGGGCCATCCGGAGCGAATGGGAATCGCGCACGGATGGTCCATTGAAAAGTTTATCGAAGCCTCGACGGTCAGACTGCCCAACGGCGAGATCTATCAGAATCTCTGTCTTGGCTGTGACCGCTTTCACGAAGAGGTGCTCATTCCGCTTTCACGTCCGTAACGGTCCGTTTGGTCCACGAATTGTTGAGGAAGAGTCCGAGGGTGCCGCTGATCAGCAGACAGACGGCGAGGAACCAGAGTCCATTGTCGTACGAGCCGGTGCTTGTACTGAGCTGCCCGACGATCTTTGGTCCGATATACCCGCCAAGATTACCGACCGAGTTGATCAGTCCAATCGCGGTCGCCGCGGCCGAAGTGGTCATAAGTGCACTGGGCCAGGTCCAGAAGACCGGCAGGTAAGCATGAACACCAATTCCGACCAGGCAGAGGAAGGTGACGGTCAGGGCGACATTGTCACCGGAGAGAATGCTCAGGGCCATGCCGGCCGCGCCAAGCCAGATCGACCAGATGGTGTGCAGTTTACGCTCGCCGGTTCGATCAGAATGGGCCCCATTGAGCAGCATGGTCACGAAACCGCACAGGTACGGAAGCAGTGTGACAATGGTCTGGGTGGTGACGGAGGTTCCCTTCATCAGCGCCGTGATCGAGGGCAGGAAGAAGGTCAGACCATAGTAACCGGTGACGACAAAGAGATAGATGAATGCCAAAAGATAGGTCTGCGGAGTTTTGAAGGCGGTGACCAGTCCATGGTAGACGGACGAGTTGCCGGAGGCCAGCTTGGCGGCACGTTCCCGCGCCAATTCATTGACGATCCACTCTTTCTCATCATCGGGTAACCACTTGGCCTGCTGCGGACGATCGGTCAGGATAAAAAGCGTGACCACGCCGAGAATGATCGATGGAATCCCCTCCAGAATAAAGACCCAACGCCACCCCGGCCAGCCAAGCCAATTGATGTTGTGCATGATCGCCTGGGAGATCGGCACACCAATGATCGTCGCAATCGGAATGCCGATCAGAAAGTTGGCCTTTGCCTTGGCACGATCTTCAGCCCGAAACCAGTGTGAAAGATAGACGATGATTCCAGGGAAGAAGCCGGCCTCGGCGGCGCCAAGGATGAAACGAAGCCCGTAGAATTGGGATGTCAGATCGGTGAAATTGAGCCATTTGGTGCCGATCAGCCCCATCAGTGAGGCCACGGCTCCCCACGAGATCATAATTCGCGCGATCCACTTGCGGGCGCTCCAGTTTTCGACAATCAGTGAACCAGGGATCTCGAGCAGAAAGTAGCCAACGAAGAAGATGCCTGCTCCGGCCCCAATGATGGCATCACTGAAACCCAGATCACCCTTCATCTGCAGCGCTGCTACGCTGACATTGGTGCGATCGATAAATGCGATAAAGTAGAGGAGGAGCAGAAAGGGCATGACACGACGATTTATTCGACGGCGCGTTCTCTCGGCGATAGACAGACCTGTCGACCCATGCTCTGGAGCATTCTTCATTTGACTCTCCTTAAACCCGGTAAATGATGGAAATCAAAAACACAATCTGCGCGGTGGGTCTGAATGCTAACTTGGAGTCTGGCAGAAGTCCAGATTACTGCGGAGGATTGCCGAAGAATCGCGTCAATCAATCAGGTCAATCGCTATCACTGCCTGCTGCGTGACCACTGGTTGAATTGAAGAGGGGGCACTCATTCTGTGCGCCAGGTTGAAATTGGCCGGCAGGGCCAGAACGCGGCCAAGCCCTGCCGTCATTGAGAGCGTGCTCCGGCCAAAGGGTCAAAAGAGAGAAGGCTGGCACTCGTGTGAGGGCCAGCCTTCTCTCTTCTAGGCGGATGCCGCACCGTCAGCTTACGGCTGGCTGATCAAAGGGCGGGGCTCGACCAGGGCCTCGGCCTGTCTGCCCAGCAGTTCGGTCAGCGCCGCGGGTGGTTGGGGAACCGTCATCAGGGAGGCGACAGGCGGTGGTGTTCCATCATTCATCTGGGTGCGGATCCGCACCGGCGCTCCACCCTGGTAGCTGGCGGTAACACTGAAGTTGTTAGTGCCCGAACCGTAACCATAGATCAGAATATGCCAGTCTCCCGATTTGGGAGCGCTGATCGCGCAACGTTCGGTTGAATTACTGGCAATCGAGCGACAACTGTAGATGAAGCGGGATGGCTGGGTATCCGCCCGCAGGTAGAGGTCGACGTCTCCGGTACCGGTCGTTTGAATGACCAGCTGGCTCGCTCCGGTCGGCACATAGAGTTTGTAATACTTGCTGGCCGATCTGGAGACGGAGTCGGAGGCAGGTTGCGCGTTGTTCAGATTGGCGAAGCTGTTGCCTGGTAGAACGAGACTGACCTCATTCGAGCCATTCGATTCGGCCGAACCATTGACGGCTCTGACCCGGAAGGAATAGGTGGAGTTGGGCAGAAGATCGCTATTGACGAAAGTGTTCGTATTCGCAGCTAACGTCCCCACCGTCGCCCACGAATCGTTGGCCCCGGCTCGCCGCTGGATCAGAAAACCAGTTTCATTGGTCGACGTATCGACCCAGGCCAGGCTCACCTGACTGGTGGAGACAGCGGTGGCTTGCAGCCCACTCGGGGCTGATGGGGCGGCCTCCCCGTTCAACGATGGAGTGGTTGCGCTCACTTCATTCGAAGCGCTCGATTCGCCGCCGCTATTCCAGGCGGTGACGCGATAGCTGTAGGTGATGGAGGGATCGAGGCCGAGGTTCTGGAAGCTGTTGATGTTGGCTTCAACCGCCCCGATCGAACTCCAGGCGCTACTCGATCCCGTCCGACGGTAAATTCTGAAGCCCGCCTCGTTGCTCGAATTGTCGATCCACGTCAGGTTGATCCGTGATGAGGAGACGGCCGCGGCTTCGAGGGTACTGGGAGGGGCCGGGACGGCGAGCGGCGTCGTCACGGTTGCCTCATTCGAAGGAGCCGACTCGCCAGATGAGTTGTATGAGACGATCCGGAAAACATAGGTTGTGCCGGCGGTCAGTCCGCTGTTGCGTGCTGTTCTCGTCCCGGCGGCAAGGGTGCCGATCACTCTCCACACTCCTTCGGCGGCTGTCTTGCGGGAGACTCTGAACCCGGTCTCGTTATTCGAATTGTCGACCCAGGTCAGCGTGACCTGGGTGGATGAGGTGGCCACCGCAGTTAGCTCCGAAGGCGCCGCTGGAACATTGGCCGACACCGTTGTCGCGCTCGCCTGATTCGAGAGTGGTGATTCACCAGAGGCATTGAATGACGTCACCGCGTAATAGTAGGTCTGCCCGGTGGTCAGTCCACTGATCTGATAGGTGGTGATATTCTGGGCAACCGTTCCAACGATCGACCAGCTACCGGATGGGCTGGTTCGGGCGCGAACTCGAAAACCTGTCTCGTTATTCGAGGTGTCGGTCCAGGAGAGATTGATCTGGGTGGTTGAGGCGGCAGTGGCTTTCAGCGAGATTGGTGTGCTGGGCAGCGCCGGCGTGGTGGCGCTGACTTCATTGGTGGCCGGAGAATCGCCGGCGATGTTGGTGGCAACAACATAGTAGGTGTAGGTCGTCCCACCCGCCAGGCCGGTATTCTGATAGGTGGAGATATTGACCCCAACCGTGGAGACGAGCGTCCAGGTCGTCGAGTTCCCTGTCTTGCGATAGATCTTGAAGCCCGACTCATTGATCGCATTGTCGGTCCAGCTCAGATTGATCTGCGACGCGGTGATCGTCGTCGCCGTCAGGCCGCTGGGCGCTGCCGGGGCTGTCACACTATCCTGATTGCCAAGCAGGGCGACGGCTGCGTCGACCTTGATCAGCGGCTTGGTGATCTCATTTCGTGAATCCTTGATTCCCTGTCCGGTTGCCGTAAAAGCGTCCAATACCTGAACAACGCTTGCCCGGGGCATCTTCTGTTTCAGAATTGCCCACGCGCCGGCGACGTGCGGAGCCGCCATTGAAGTGCCACTCCACGTCTCAAAGCTGGCGCCCGGGACGGAAGAGGTGATGCCGCCTCCAGGAGCAAGGAGGGTCAGCCGCGAAGAGCTGTTCGAGAAGCTCGAGACGCCAACTGTCGTGTCCGAGACCGAACCGACACTGATCGCGGTGGAGATGCAGGCCGGAGCGCCAAGGGAATTGGTGTAGGCTTCATTACCGGAGGCGACCGTTGTCGCAATGCCGGCGGAGCGCAGGAGATCGATGGCCGACTTGGTAGCGGCCTCCGCTGAGTCGCAGTCCGTGCTGTATTGACCACCCCCGAGACTTAGATTGGCGGCCGCGATCGGGTAGGTGTTGCGCAATTCATAGACCCGTTCGAGTCCCTTGATGATGTCCGAGGTGAAGGCCAGCGCGCAGGGAGGATTACCGTCGCAACGTGTCGCGCTGTCGAAGCGGGAGAAGACCTGTATTGCGATGATGTTTGAGTCTTTGGCGACCCCCGAGAAATTGCTTCCTTTGCCGGCCGCAATTCCGGCCACGTGCGTGCCGTGGCTGCAATCATCGCTGATGCCGCAGGGGAGTCCGGCATCGGTCGCCGTCAAAGCCGGGACGCCTCCCGGGCAGAGAGAGGTCGAGCCTCCTGCGGCGGTCGAGTAGCAGGCCTCCGACACGACTTTGCCCGCCAGAAATGGATGATTCTTGTCGACACCCGTGTCGATGATCGCCACGGTCTGCCCCGCCCCGGTATAACCGTTCGACCAGGCATTATTGGCCCCAATCAGTGCCACACTCTGCGTCAGCGAGGGGCGCTTCAGCCCGTCCTCCTCGACATCGAGCACATTGGCCGAAGCCTGGAGAGAGGCCAGACCGGTTGCGTTTACTTTCAGCGCCACATACGGAAGATAATCGAAATCCTTGATCGAGCTGGCGTCGTATCCAGATATCTCGTCCATGACCCGTGCCCGCACATTGCTGATCACTGATCGCTGGGCGCGAATGTCGAGCAGGTCACGCAGCTCGCCCTCCGGGCGATAGGCGGCGCGCAGCCGGACAATCACCGGAATGAGCCCGGCATCGCCGACCTGCGTTCGAAGTTCCGCAAAATGCGCTTCGCCCGATTCGGTCCGCACCAGCTGATTCGATTCCTGTTGTTTACGAGCTATGGCTGCGGCCAGTTCGGCCTCAGTCCGGGGCTCCTGGGGTGTGATTATAGTGGCCGATGTCGTGCGGTATCCGGTGAGACTCCCGATCAGCACGAAGATGGTGAGAACGATCAGACGCGATGGTCCATTTGACGTGGCCTGGCCACGGGGGCGTATGTTGATTATTTTCATGTCAATCTTCTACTCGTGTGCGTCCCTGCTGTGAATGTGTCCATTGGGGCATTTCGACGTGTTCTCTCTCCAGCAGGGGGCGATGTAACCCCCCTTGGTGCACTCTCTGGTGCGGAGCAATGTCGTCTCAATAATTCAGTTGTCAGAGCCCGGAAGGCTCGCTCAGGCGGTGGAAGGGTGGCTGTGCGTGGATGGATTTGCGGATTGAAAGTTGCCGCAGTGAGGAGGCGCCCATTTCAGACCAAGCAGCCATCACAAAACATATCTGTTTGTTCTGCGACAAGACAATTCACATCGATCCGCTGGCAACCAGTTGAAAAGACAGTCCTGCAACCACTGCCACAACGAAAAAATGCATCGGGTATCAGAGTGATTCAGAATCTCAATGGTTGTCCTTGACCCAATAAATAATTTTCAGGGACGTTTAGTGAATGTTTTGAAGGCTGTTGGCCATGAATCCTGAACGCCCAGGGTGGTCGCGGGTCCAGACATTGGGTGGAGCGGGGCAAGGCCGCCGATGTGGTGAGTGCTGGTGGCGGGTCTTGCGCCCTGCCGGCGCGGGCAGGGCGCAAATGGGGAGCTTTACCAGATGAACGCGCGCGGCCCGCGCGGCAAAGTAATTCTGACGCCGACGCGGTCGCCGGCGCCGCTGGATCCATCAGCGTCAGCGCCGGCGAATGGCCTGCCCGGGTTTGACGCCTTCAACCAGCTTTTCATCGCGAACGACGAAGTTGCCGTTGACGAGGACATGCCGGATGCCCTCCGAGTACTGACCAGGATTTTCGAAAGTTGCCCGATCGATCACCCGGGCGGGATCGAAAAGAATCAGATCGGCATCCGCCCCGACCCGGATCCGCCCCTTGTTGCGCATCATCGGAACCGACTTCTCGAGACGCTGCGCCGGAAGCAGAGACATTTTGCGGAGAGCCTGCATAAGAGTGATCGATTTCTCTTCGCGCACATAGCGCCCGAGCATGCGGGCGTACGAGCCGGCCCCGCGCGGATGCCCCTTTCCGCCAGTAATCAATCCATCGCTGGCAATCATAATATCGGGATGGGTGACCGCGAGGTGGGCAATTCGTTCCGGGATCGAATGGATGACGACAAGTCCGCCCTGCTTCCGGAACCGCGCAAAACTCTCTGCCGTCAGCCGCTCACCCGTGGCCACCCATTGAAGATCACCGTAGCCGACTCCCAGCTTCTGCTGCCACCCCTCATCAAAGATGGCTGTCTCGATTCCGGTCATGCCGGCAGTATAGGGATAGGCTTCCGTCGTCACATCGATTCCCCGCTTCCGGGCTCCATCGATCAGCTGCAGGCACTCTGGTGTCTGGACCAGGCCGGTGCTGGTGACGTGGACGATGTGGAGAGAGGCTCCAGTCGCCGCCGCGTTGGCGACCACCTCCTGCATCGATTCGAGGGCGCTGCCAGGTTCAACCGCGCCGTGCGAACGGACGTGGGTGAAGCACGTCATGCCGCGATCGGCGGCCAGCTGGAAAATGTCCATGATCTCTTCGCGCCGTGTTCCCGGAACATAGGCGATTCCAAAGCCGATGCCGACCGCTCCGGCATCGAGTCCACGGGTGATCAGGTCGCGAATCTGACGATTCTGATCGGGCGTCGCCCGGGGCAGGATCGCTTTATCACGCGGTAGCCACGAGCCGGTGTCGCCCATCACCTTCATGCGGACTGGAACATGTCCAACGGTCACTCCAAAATTGATCAGTGACTTCCCTTCGCGCTCAGCATACCAGGCCGGAATATCCGCCGCTCCCACCTCCAGTTCAAGTGCTGTCGTCACCCCATCACGGGCCTTGAAGCGGTAGTTCTCATCATCCTGGCCGTGCGAGTGGAGATCGATCAGTCCCGGCGCGATCACGAGGCCGGTCGCGTCGACCGTCACCCGACCCCGCAGCGGCCCCGCACTGACCGCCGCAATCCGGTTTCCCTGCAACCCGATGTTCCTGACCCCGTCCAGTTGCGATTCAGGGTCCAAGACCCGTCCACCGGTCAGAACAATATCGTACGGAGTCGACTGAGCATCGACCGCCCGGTCGATTGCCCAGGGGATAATGGTGGTGGCGACTGTCAGCAGCGCCGTCAGCCAGAGTGTCCAACGAAAGCTTGATCTTTTCATGACGATTATCTTTATCGAGTGGGGTATTGCCACGGCCAAAATCAGCCGCCGGGAGAGGGGGAGTGAACTCCCTCTCCCGGCGTGACAAACATTGCTAATCGGTCAACTTGGCTGGTTCAAGATTGGGCGCCAGCAGGTGGACGACGAGCAGGGCGACGAGGTAGGCCGAGGCGGCGATGATAAAGATCGGCACGTAACTCCCGGTCCATTCAAGGATGTAACCAACAACCTTCGCAATGAGCATGCCGCCAATGGCACCGGACATCCCGCCGATTCCAATCACCGACCCAATGGTCCGCCGCGGGAACATATCCGAGGCGATCGTGTAGATGTTGGCGGACCATCCCTGGTGGGCAGCCGCCGCCAGACCAACGAGCAGGATTGCGACCCAGACATTTGACGCTTTGGCCGCAAAGACGATCGGTGTGACTGAGAGGGCACAGATGAGCATCGTCAGTTTACGCGCCCGGTTGATGCTCCAGCCACGCTTGATCAGGCTCGAGGAGAGCCAGCCACCGGCGACGCTCCCAACATCGGCGATCAGATAGATGATGATCAGGGGGATTCCGACACTCTTGAGGTCGATACCGTAGTTTCGTTTCAGAAAGTCGGGGAGCCAGAAGAGATAGACCCACCAGATTGGATCGGTCATAAATTTGCCCACGGCGACCGCCCAGGTCTGCCGGTGGGGGATCAGGCGCGACCAGGGAATGTGGACCGGTGGGTCGGGCGGATCACTCTGAATGAGATCACGCTCCGCGGAGCTGAGATTAGGATGATTGTCCGGATGACGGTAGATCACCCACCAGAAGATCAGCCAGACGAATCCAACCAGTCCGGTGAGGATGAAGGCCCATTTCCAACCGTACCGGAGGGTGATCCACGGTACCGCCGCCGCCGCGACCAATACTCCGACATTCGTTCCGGCATTGAAGATGCCGGTCGCCAGGGCGCGTTCCTTCTTTGGAAACCATTCCGCCACCGTCTTGATCGAGGCCGGAAAGTTGCCCGACTCGCCAATTCCAAGAGCAAAGCGGGCCACGCTGAAGCCGCCGATACTCGAGGCCAGCGCATGGGCAGAGGCCGCCAGACTCCAGAAGATCACGGCCAGTGAGAATCCCTTTCGGGTCCCGAGCCAGTCCATGACCCGGCCAATGACCAGGAGGCCGGCCGCATACGCGGTCTGAAACCAGAAGACGATGTTGCTGTAGTCGATGTCTGTCCAGCCAAACTCCTTCTCGAGCGTTGGCTTGAGAATGCCAATCACCTGACGGTCAAGATAGTTGATCGTCGCCGCAAAGAAGAGCAGCGTACAGATATACCAGCGCAGGTTGTAGATCGTCCTCCCGGTTGGGGCAGCCTGTCTGGCGGATGTTCCGCCGACAGAGGGTCCAGTTGTGGCGTCGTCTCTCATTGAGCCTCCGAATGCTGTTCGTCGATGTCTGTTTCGTCTTGAAAAATCGCAACCTCCACAACCCTGCTCATCCCCGCACCGATGCACTCAGGAACATTGCTCCTGGTCAACCAGCCGGCGACGATGCAAAGGCTGGCCGACAGGGGACTGTCACGTCGTCGCCTCGCGACCGCAACACGAGAGCCAGTGGAGATGGTCTCTTCTCTAGTTCATTGATCTGTGGGTAGTTACGAAAATTCAGTGTTATAAACAGACGTAGGATAATCCACCAGCCTGCAGGACGTAAGGGATTTTGAGTCAAAAAGTCGGGTCGTGAAAAAGTTTTTATGAGCGGCCCGGACGGGGGCCGGCGGTCGCATTGCTGGTCTGCCAAACTGTTTTGTCGTATATTTCTGCTTGAGGTGCGCGATCAGGCTGCATCCGATTCCAAATCTCAAATTGTCAGATCGTTAATGGCCGGCGCTAGACCAGTTCAGCGACCAGATCAGCGACCGGCTTACAGATAGGCTGAGACTCGATCGATTCAGCGCAACGGTTTATGACTCGTGGAGACCCTTCCGGCGCTCCGGCGACCTGACCCTTGGCCCATTGGAGAAGTTGAAGATGGAAAGGTTGAAAATGGAAAAGAGCAGACAGGACAGTCCGACACGATCCCCCGGCCGTGCCGTGAAGTGGCGCAGATGGCTGGTTGTGCTCCTTCTTGGCTTGTTTGGGCTGAGCGGTCTCGACACGATCAGCGAAGCGTGGGTCTCAGAGGCCACCGCCCCCGTCAGGTTCAACCGGGATATTCGGCCGATCCTCTCCGACAAGTGCTACTCGTGCCATGGCCCGGACGCGACCAGTCGCCAGAGCCGCCTCCGCCTCGATTCGGAAGCCGAGGCCAAGGCCGAACTGCGTGGAGGTCGCCGGGCGATCGTTCCGGGCGATCCGGAGCGCAGCGAGATGATTCGCCGCATCAAGCACACTGATCCGACGCTGCGCATGCCCCCGACCGCGTCAAACCATGCGTTGACGCCGGCGGAGATCGAGCTGTTGACCGACTGGATCAGGCAGGGCGCGCCGTGGGAGTCCCACTGGTCGTTCATCCCGCCGGTCCGTCCCGCCCTCCCCGCCGTCAGGAATAGGGCCTGGATCCGCAACGAGATCGATCATTTCGTCCTCGCCCGACTGGAGCAGGCAGGGCTCCAGCCGGCTCCCGAAGCCGATCGCGCCACGCTCCTCCGCCGGGTCACCTTTGATCTGACCGGGCTGCCGCCGACGGTTGCTGAACTCGACAGTTTTATCAATGACAAGTCTCCCCAGGCCTGGGAGAAGGTCGTCGAACGGCTCCTTGCCAGCCCGCGCTTTGGCGAACGAATGGCCTTTGAATGGCTCGATGCCGCACGCTATGCCGATACCAATGGCTACCAGATCGATGGCGAGCGTTTCATGTGGCGCTGGCGGGACTGGGTCATCGATGCCTTCAATCGCGACATGCCCTTCGATCAGTTCACCATCGAGCAGCTGGCGGGCGATATGCTCCCCAACCCGACACTCGACCAGCGGATCGCCACCGCGTTCAATCGCAACCACCGCCTCAACTCCGAGGATGGTATCGTCCCCGATGAATATCTTGTCGAATACATCGTCGACCGTGTCGATACCACTTCAACCGTCTTCCTTGGCCTCACCGTGGGCTGCGCCCGCTGCCACAATCATAAGTTCGATCCAATTTCACAGCGCGACTATTATCAGCTCTATGCCTATTTCAACAGCATTCCTGAGGATGGTCGGGCGCACAACTTCGGCAACTCGCCGCCCTGGATATCGGCGCCAACCAGAGAGCAGCAGCGACGTCTTGCCGATCTCGACCGCCAGATTGCCGCCACGGCCCGGCAGCTCGACACGCAGGTCCGAATGGCCAGTCCGCAGCTGGAGTCCTGGGCTCGCCAGCTCGATCCGAAAGAACCGCGCCATTGGTTTCCGACTGAGCATCTGATCGTGCGCCATTCACTTGATCGGAATGCTCCGGTCGAGCTGGTCGACACGGTCGAACATATCGACATGGCCAAGCCAAACGACAAGCTTGGCACCCGCGAGAAACTCGATATCACCAGGACCGGTTTCCGCGAGGGAACCCCCTCCTATGCGCCGTCGCCTCTTGGCGAGGGAGTCGCTCTCGCCGGACAGATCTTTTTCGATGCTGGCAATGTTGGAAACTTCAACTTCCGCGATCGACTGGTCGATTACAAGGATCAGTTTGTCATCTCCGCCTGGTTTCGCGCCGAGCACGAGCAGAGCGGGGCGATTGTCACCCGGATGAAGGACATCACCTTCGAGAAGGACAACAATCTGCCCAAGGCCCGGGGCTATGGTCTCTTTCTCAACAACGGAAAACTCCACTTCAACATCGTCGGCGTCTGGGCCGATGATTCGTGGCGGGTCGAGACCGTCGATCCGGTCAGCCTTCAGCAGTGGCACCACGTGGTTGCCGTCTTTGACAGTACGCTGCCCTATGAAAAGGCCCGCATCTACCTCGACGGAAAGCCGCAGAATCTGAAGATCAACAACGGTCGACTCTTCCGAACCTTCAATGACGATGCCGGATTGCTCCGCATCGGCGGAGGGGGGGGACCTGAGTACCGGTTCCGTGGTCAAATCGACGAGGTTCGTGTTTATAAGACAGCCCTCGATGAAGAGATGCTTGGTGTGCTGGCCTGCGCCGATACCATTCCGCAGATTGCCGCGCTCCCCGTCGCAAGGCGCAGCCGTTCCCAACAGCTCAAGCTGCGCAACGCGTGGATTGCCGACGCCGCACCGGAAACGATTCGTGAGGTCCACCGGAAGTGGCGTCGTCTGGTCGAGGCAAAATCGCGTTTGGAGTCGGAATTCCCGACCGTCATGGTCATGCAGGAGCTGCCCAGTCCGCGTCCGACCACTATCCTTCGCCGCGGCGCCTACGATATGCCGGGTGAACCGGTCACCCGCGCGCTGCCCTCACTTCTGGCCACTGGCAGCAGTGGCACGGTTCCCGCCAACCGGCTCGAACTGGCCCGCTGGCTGGTCGGCCGGGAGAATCCCCTCACGGCGCGGGTTACCGTCAACCGTTTCTGGCAGACGCTCTTTGGCTCCGGGTTGGTGCGGACGGTCGAGGACTTCGGCCTCCAGGGTGAGCTACCGTCCCATCCCGAACTGCTCGACTGGCTGGCCATTGAGTTTCGCGACGGAGGATCGGGAAGCGCCGCCGCTGGAGCCAGATCCCGATCGTGGTCGATGAAGAGCCTGCTCAGGAAGATCGTCTCCAGCGCGACCTATCGGCAGAGCTCCCAACGACCAGCCATTTCGAGTGATCCCGAGAATCGACTTCTCGCCCGCGGCCCGAGACTCCGTCTTTCCGCCGAGATGATTCGCGATCAGGCGCTGGCCGTCTCCGGCCTCCTTGTTGAACGAATGGGCGGCCCTTCGGTCAAGCCCTACCAGCCACCAGATCTTCTCAAGGATATGGTCTTCTCCAATATGACCAATTATGGCCAGGAGAAGGGCGAGGGGCTCTGGCGTCGCAGCCTCTACACCTACTGGAAGCGGACCGTTCTCAACCCCACCATGCTTGTCTTTGACGCCTCGGCGCGGGAGCAGTGCGCGGTTCGGGAGACGCGCACCAATACACCCCTGCAGGCCCTCAACCTGATGAACGATGTGACCTATCTCGAGGCCGCGCGCTTTCTCGCCGAGAAGGCTCTTGCCCAACCGATTTCACCCCGGGAACGACTCGTGTTCGCTTTCCGGACGGTCACCTCACGCCATCCTGACAACGATGAACTGCGCCGCCTCGAAACGAGTCTTTCCGCCCGTCTCGCCCGCTTTCAGAGCCGTCCCGAAGAGGCTCCACAGTTGCTCCAGATTGGTGAGAAACGGAACCGGGCCGATCTCGATCAACGCGAACTGGCAGCCTACACCCTGGTCGCCAGTCTCATCCTCAATCTCGACGAGTCGATCACCCGACCCTGACCCCAGATAAAAGACGCGCTCCGCTGTCGGCGGAGCGCGTCAACAATTATCGCGGCATCGACAATTTTCGCCGTCGGGGTTCACTCGGTCGCCCACCCAGCCAGGTTACTTCACCTTCAATTGGCTGCGAAGCCGCGTCAGCAGGGCTCTTGCCTCCTGCAGAGAGGTCGCCTCCGCCTCTTCCGGACTGCTCTTCAGAAAGGTTTCCAGGGCGGTGATCGCCCGTTCAGGCTGGTTCTGACGGGCGTAGATCTGGCCGAGGGTGAACTGCGCCTGGACCACGCTCCTTCCTCCAATCTCCACCGCTTTACGCAGCGCCGTCTCTGCTTCCTGATCCTGCTTCAGTTCAAAATGGGCCCGCCCCAGCAGCAGCCAGGCGTTGGCCGCGTTGGACCAGGACCCCGCTATTGCCAGAGCTTTAGTCACTTCGCGAATCGTCGCCCGGTAACGCTCTTCACGAAACATCGTCCGCGCCAGAATAAATCTCGATTCTGCCTGAAGATCGGCTGGCAGTTTATCGATCTCGGTCAGCGCTGGCTGGAGCATCTCGACGGCCGCGTCCCATTGCTGAATTTGAACGAGGGCCTCGGCGAGAGGAATCCTGATCCGGGTCATGGCTGGATTGGCCTCGAGAAGACTATTCAGCAGACTGATCGATTCCATGTATTGCCCAAGGCGATTGAGAGTCACTCCAAGGTTGAGGTAGGCGTGAGGCGAGCGATCACGGATCGTTACGGCCTGGGTAAAGGCGGCGACCGCTTCGTTCAGCTTGCCACTTCGGTAGAAGAGCAGCCCGAGCTGATTGAGGGCCGCCGGATAGCGTGGTGAGATCTGCAGCGCGCGGGCGAATTCGTTGATCGCCTGACCCAGCCGCCCCTCGTCACCAGCCTTGAGCGCCGCCGCCATGGCCTCTCTGGCGGGCGCCGGCGCCAGATCATCGTAACTGGTCGTCCCGGGCCGATAGCGATCAGGTCCGTCCATCACCGGCGCCAGGAAGACCGGATAGGTCGTCAGATCCCTGGTAGCCGTCAGGACGACCATCGTCCGGCCATAACGTCGTCCATCCCCCTCGATCCCCAGCAGAACCTGCGGTTCACGCCCCGTCGGCACCGCGAGCAGAAACTGACCATCAGTTGCGCTCGCCTTGATCCATCCAACACTCCCCGAACCCATACTCGCCATATTGGTCGACTGGCGCCCCGCCGCTGACCCGGAGGTGACCAGAAATGAGAAGTTGACTGGCCGGGTGATCTTTTCACCGCCGGGGTGGAAAAAGAGCAGCGACAACTTGCGGCTTGACTCCTGACCCGTCGCCCCCTGACTGCCTGGTGGCGGGTAACCCACCATCTCCGCCGGGCTGGCGATCAGCACCAGCCATATGAACAGCCATCCGCAAAGATACCGTCCGGTCGATCCACTCATGCTCTCTCCACCTCCAGTAATCGCCAATCTGAGATACCGCTTCTCGCCGCGCCAAACTGCAATAACGGCTTCTACTGTCAACCTGAGACAATTGAAAGTCAACTTTTGCCGGCCCGGCGCCGCTCCACACCAGTTTTCCACCAGCGCGTTTCCGCCGTCAAAGGTTCGGTGGCTATCCGAAATTTAAGACTAATATTCAGAAAAATGGATGAATCGCCACATAATCTCCACAATCACTCTCCAATATACCGAGTCTCCCGCGTTTTTGTTTAAGGCATTAAACTTGCATGAAAATGTCCTAATTTATTCATCTGGATTTGGGCTGCACACGGGATGAAGATCGACCGACTGTCCATTCAGATCGAGCAATTAGAGACCTGATTATCACAAAAAGAGATCTTAACGGCGGTCGTCATCGAAACGACCGTGGCTGGATTATAGCGTCAGAATAAAAATATTGACTTTCCCCATTAGTCAATTTTTCCTGGACCTTCAGCAGGGGGTCCAACACCAGGATTCAAGGAGATTATCGATGAAAAGAGTCGTAAACTTGGCGATTTCATTGTTCGGTCTGCTCCTTCTTTCCGGCATCGTATTGGCCCAGAATCCTCTGGGGCGCATCGTCGGAACGATTGTCGATCAGACTGGAGCAGTGGTTTCCGGAGCCACCGTCAGCGTCACCAATGAAGCCACCGGTCAGCAGCAGAGTCTGGCCAGCACCGGAGAAGGCGCCTTCTTCTTCGCCCAGCTTCAGCCGGGCAACTACACGGTGAAGATCGAAGCGAAGGGGTTCAAGACCCGCACCTTCACCGAGGCAAAGGTCGATCCGGGACAGGACTACTCCCTCTCGGTGATCATGGAGGTCGGCGAGACTTCCGAGACCGTGACGGTGCAGGCTGGCGCGGATATTGTCAACACCTCCTCACCCGAGGTCAGCAACACGGTAGCGAAGCGCCAGATCATCGATCTTCCGCTCAATGGTCGTAACCCGATCGAGCTGATCCGTCTCCAGGCGGGAGTCCCCGGCATCACCAATCGAACCACGACGGCGATCAATGGTGGCCGCCCCTCGTGGACGCAGGTGACGCAGGATGGCATCAACATCCAGGACAACTTCATTCGGACCAATTCACTCGACTTCGTCCCGAACCGGCCCACGGCCGACACGATCGGTGAATTTACCATCACCACGACCAACCAGGGAGCGGACAGCGCCGGTGGGTCGTCGCAGGTCAAGCTGATCACCCCGTCGGGTGGAAATGAGCTTCACGGCACCCTCTACGAGTTCAACCGCAACTCGGCTCTCGCCGCCAACAGCTGGTTCAACAATGCGGCTCGTCCGCAGCCAGTCGCCCGACCCTTCCTCAACCGGAATCAGTTTGGTGGAAATGTCAGCGGCCCCATCTTCAAGAATAAGCTCTTCTTCTTTGCTTCATATGAGGGCTTCCGCCAGTCGACGGCGACCACCCAGAACAACACCATCCCGGTCAACAATGACTTTCTCAACGGAGTCTTCAAGTATATCCGGCCAACCGACAACACTATTCAGTCGGTCAACGTGCTGCAGCTCGTCGGCCTGACGATCGATCCGAAGATCAAGAGTCTGATCCTCGATCAGACCCCCACTGCGGCGCGGGTCAACAACTTCGACGTCGGCAACTCGACCAGCAGCCGGCTTCTCAACACGGCTGGTTATCGTTTCAACCAGCAGGATCTGAACGATCGTAACCAGTATCAGGCGCGTCTCGACTACAACATGACCGATGCCCACAAGTTCGAGGGCTCGTTCCAGTGGTTCAGAGAGACCGACGACCGGACGGATCTCGATGCGATCAACGCGCGTCCGAAGGTCTTCACCGAGTCGACGGTCAAGTTCTTCGTCGGCGCCTGGCGCTGGACCACGGCCAAGTTCCAGAACGAGCTTCGCGTTGGCGCCAACCTTGCGCCGGTCGCCTTCAACACTGATGTTGATTACGGTGGAGCGATCCTGAGTGTGCCGTTCATCACCAGCCGTCAGGTGACCTTCCTGCCGCAGGGGCGTGACACGCGGACCCGTCAGTTCATCGACAACGCCTCGCTGACCCTTGGCGACCACTCGATGCAGTTCGGCGGAAGCCTCCAGCAGATTCGCGTTCGTCCGTACAACTTTGCCGGTCAGTTTCCGACGGTCAACTTTGGCTTCAGCGCCGCCGCGCCGGCCAATGTCCAGCTGAACGCCAACGTCTTCCCGCAGGATGCGGGCAACCCGACCGGGCAGCGGATTCAGCCGACCGATCTGGCCAACGCCAACGCGCTGGCCTCCTTCCTCGGCGGAATCATCGCTTCGGTCAACCAGACCTTCCAGGTTCGCAACCAGACCTCGGGCTTCGTCCCGGGCATTCCTGAAGAGAAGAACCTTATTCTCGACAACTGGGCCTTCTACTTCCAGGACAACTGGCGCATGCGCTCGAACCTGACGATTCGTTACGGCCTGAAGTGGGAGTACTTCAGCCCGGTCCGGGAGGCCAACAACCTCGGTCTCGTTCCGCAGGTGAATGGCGGGGACGTTCGTCGCGCGCTCCTCGATCCGAATGGGGTCGTCAATTTCGTCAATGGCGGCATCTACGGCAAGGATCGCAACAACTTCGGCCCGACGGCCGGGTTTGCCTGGGATCCGTTCAAGGATGGCAAGACCTCGGTGCGTGGCGGCTACACCATGTCGTTCGTCAACGAAGAGGCGATGACCGTCGTTCGCAATGCCTTCCTCAACAACTCCGGTCTGACCGCTTCGGCGGCGCTGGTCAATCAGTACACCCGTTTTTCACAGGGGATCCCGCAGCCGACGGTCACCTTCAAGGTGCCGCGGAACTACGCGGATCAGCTGGCGCTCTCGCCGACGAGTGTCGCCTCGCACGTCGATCCGAACCTCCGTCAGCCCTATATCCACCAGATCACCTTTGGTATCTCGCGTGAGCTGGGTGGCTGGTTCAAGGATTTCGCGATCGAGGGACGTTATGTGAGCACCCTCGGCCGGGATATCTGGCGTGGTATCGACCTCAACCAGAACAACGCGGGTATCAACAAGACCTTCCTCGACGATTTCCGCATTGCCCGCAACAACGGGTTCCTGGCGCTCTCCTCATCGGGAGCCTTCAATCCGAACTTCAACTCCGCGCTTCCGGGCAGCCAGCAGCTCAACCTCCTCCCGAACATCGGTGGGGCGGGAGCGACGGCCGCTCTGCTCAACAACGCGACGGTGCGGGCGCTCATCCAGCAGGGGCAGCCGGCCGGTCTGGCCGACTTCTATGTCAGCAGCCGGGTGGCTGGTTCAAACGCCCTCTTCCTGCCCAATCCGGGCATCTATGCGTCGAACCTGATCGTCAATGGTGGAACAAGCGACTACCATTCATTCCAGTTCGAGGCGCGTCGTCGTCTCCGCAACGGCATCTTCGGACAGATGAACTACACGTTCAGCAAGGCGCTGGCCAACTCGGCCGGAACCTCGCAGGCGCGACTCGAGCCCTTCCTCGACAATGCCCGGCCCGAGCTCGAGAAGACGCGTGCCGACTTCGACGTCACCCACATCATCAACAGCAACATTCTTTATGAGCTTCCGTTTGGCAAGGGCCGGAAGTTCTTCGGCAGCGCTGGCCGCTTGCTCGATGCGGCGGTTGGTGGTTGGCAGCTGAGCATGATTCTGCGTTGGCAGAGCGGCTCGCCCTTCTCGATCCTTTCGCAGCGGGCGACCTTCAACCGCAGCGGACGCGCGGCTGGCAACCCAGCCAGCTCGCCCCTCAACCGTGACCAGATCAAGGATCTTTTTGGCATCCGCAAGCTGCCAAATGGTCAGGTCTTCTACATCGATCCGGCGGTGATCGATACGGCCACGGGTCGCGCTGTCGGCGCTGACAACCTCAACAACACGGCGGCCTTCACCGGGCAGGTCTTCTTCAACCCGCTCAACGAGCAGATCGGTACCCTCCAGCGGCTCCAGTTTGACGGACCCTCTGTCTGGGGCAACGATCTCTCGATCTTCAAGCGTTTCGCGATCACGGAGCGGATTCGTTTTGAACTGCGCGGTGATATGTTCAACTTCCTCAACACCCCGGTCTTCTTCTTCGGTGACCAGAGCGTCAACAGCGCTCAGTTTGGTCGTATTACCGGGTTGACGGTCGGCGCCCGCGTGGTGCAGGTGTCGGGACGCATCAACTTCTAACGAAAGTTGGAAGTCTCCACGCAACGTGGAGTCGGAGGGGAGCGGCCAATGGCTGCTCCCCTATTTTTATGGCGGCGTCTTGATGCGTATAATGGCGCTGTGACAGCATTTCAGGACTCCACGTACGTGACTCCATACGATATCCAATTGATCGATACTGATGAGGCGTTCAACCAGCTGGCGCCACGATTGACCGCGGCCAGTGTTCTCGCGCTCGATATCGAGACCATCAACTGGTGGAACCGCGATGAGGAGCGCATCTCGATCATCCAGATCGGCTTTCGGGAAGAGACGCAGATTACCGTCGCCATCTTTGACACGCTCGCCACCGCGCCGCCCGAACCGTTACGGCGTCAATTAGAGATGGGGTTGCAGATTAAGGCCATTCATAACGCGGGGTTTGATGCGGTCAAACTCGAGCGCCACTACGGAATTCGGACCTCGCCGGTTCACGACACCATGCTCGCGGCACGAAGAAGTGGCGAGAAAGGTTGCTCGCTGAAGGATCTGGTTGACCGCCATCTGGGAATAGCGCTCGACAAGACCGAACAGCGCGGGGATTGGAGCGTGCGGCCACTCCGCCCGGAACAGCTTCGCTATGCCGCGCTCGATGTTGTCTTTACGCTTCTCCTCTACGAGTTACAAGTCGCGCGCGGCCAGTACGGCGACTATCAACTCAAGACTCAACTCAAGACTCAGGTCAAGACTCAGGTCAAGACTCAGGTGAAGACTGAGGCGCCACCCCGCCAGCCAGCCCTCGCCAAATCAGCTCCCAGCGCACCGTCAACGCCGGCGCCAGTCGATAGTGGCGTGCTGCCGCCACTGGCCAAGGCAATCCTGAGCATCGTCAGCCAGATGTCAGG
>Ga0209972_10001629_pt1 | contig 19288 bp, 10 predicted proteins | sample NOAtaG_7_FD_187302 | JGI IMG/M metagenome (GOLD analysis project Ga0209972, IMG submission 187302) | Freshwater lake microbial communities from Lake Erie, under a cyanobacterial bloom - NOAA_Erie_Diel1S_2200h metaG (SPAdes) (version 2) | ecosystem: Environmental > Aquatic > Freshwater > Lake ... | reverse complement strand
AATGGCTGTGGGCGATGTGAATGCCGATGGATGGGATGATGTTTATCTGGGAGGAGCCAAAGATCAACCCAGTACGCTTTTTATGCAACTGCCCGATGGTGCCATGAAAGAAAAAGTGATTATGGAGTTCTTAAAGGATAAAGAAGCTCAGGATGAAGATGCAGAATTTGTAGATGTCGATAAGGATGGTGATTTAGACTTATACGTGGCGAGTGGTGGCTATATGTTCGAACCAGATGATAAGCTGTTGCAAGACCGCCTTTACTTAAATGATGGGAAGGGAAATTTTGCCAAGTCATCAAATGCGCTGCCAGCCGAAACGAATGCAGGGAGTGCCATTGAAATACTGGATGTAAACATGGATGGATATGATGACCTTTTTATTGGCAGCAGTTTCGTTCCGGGCCGTTATCCAGAAGCGCCACTCAGTCAGCTATTAATAAACGATGGAAAAGGAAAGTTTACAAATTCAATATCAACCGTTGCTCCCGAACTGGAAAAAATCGGTATGGTTACAGATGCACTATCTACCGACTTGAACAGAGATGGGAAAATGGATTTGATAGTTGTGGGCCAATGGACCAACATAGAGTTTTTTATAAACAAGGATGGGAAGCTAGTAAAGAGCACGGAGAAGTTTCTTGATCACGATTACAAAGGCTGGTGGAATTGTATTTCGGGAGGGGACTTTGATGGTGACGGGGATATTGATTTGTTGGTGGGGAACTACGGGGGAAACAGTCATTATAGGGTTTCAGATACCCACCCGGGTTCCCTTACCTTCAAAGATTTCAATGCAGATGGAAAAACCGATCCATTCTTTTGTTATTACATCGGTGATAAATCATACCCTTACGCAAGCCGCGATGAAGCTTTGGGGCAGGTAAACTTTCTTCAAAAGCGTTTTACTGACTATAGTTCGTATTCGAAGGTAACCCTTCAGGATGTTTTTACTCCGGAGGAACTTAAGGACAGTAAAACTCTTTCAGCGAACATTTTAGAAACAGTATACTTAGAAAATAAGAACGGAGTTTTTGTTCAACGCAACCTACCAATCAGTACTCAATTTTCACCTATACACGCCATGTGCTCCACCGATATAGACAATGATGGCGATTTGGATGTTTTTTTAGGTGGCAATGAAACAATGGTGCGTGTGCGCATCGGCAAATCAGACGCTTCTTATGGAACAGTTCTCATCAACGATGGTAATGGTAACTTCAAAGACTTGCCCGCCACCAAAAGTGGTCTTTCTGTGATGGGCGATATCCAAAGATTGAAGATAATCCGCTCTCCCAAAAATGTTAATTTGTTGATTGGCATAATGAACCATAAAGTCAGGTCTTTTTCTATCAACGCAAAAGAGATCAGTACAGTCAATGAATAAACAACGCTTTTATAACACATAAAAATATCCTGTGGCACTCTCTTTATTGGATACAACTATTGTATTAGCCTACATCTTCCTTAGCATCTTTCTGGGCTTTTGGATATCTAAAAAAGCCAAGGGCGACATGCGGTCGTATTTTTTGGGCGACAATAGCATGAAGTGGTACTGGTTGGGGTTTAGTAATAGTTCTGGTATGTTCGACATAAACGGGGCAGCATGGCGCGTGGCCGTGCTTGTTATTTACGGTCTTCAAAGTGTGTGGATACCGTGGATATGGCCTGTGTGGAACCAGGTTATTGTGATGATCTTTATGGCCATCTGGATACGCAGGAGTGGAGTGATGACAGGTGCCGAGTGGATTCAATTCAGGTTTGGCGATGGCAGGGGTGCCCGCCTGAGCCACCTGATAGTTGTAGTGTTTGCCGTGCTAACAGTTGTGGCTTCTATCGCCTATTTTTTCGTGGGTATCGGCCCCTTTGCTGCAAGCATTTTGCCTTGGAACATGGCCTTTTCAATAGGCAGCTATCACATGAGCAGTGAGCATTCCTATTCTTTATTGATTTGTTTTCTCACCACGCTGTATACCATCAAAGGGGGCATCTATAGTGTGGTAGCCACAGAAGTAATGCAGTTTGCCATTATGGTTGTCAGCTGCATTCTGATAGTGGTATTTGCTTTCACCCATGTAGATATAGATTACATCAACGGCCTTTTGCCCGACCATTGGCTTAATTTCTGGCCTGAGAAAACCTTGAGCATTGCATGGCAAGACAAGCTTCCGTTTGCCGACATTAAAATTGATCAAGACGGGTTTCGTTTATTTCAGGCAGTTTTGTTTATGATGATTGGCAAGGGGATTTTTGCCAGCCTGGCTGGGCCTGTTCCGGGATTCGACATGCAGCGCATGTTAAGTGCAGAGTCGCCCCGCGATGCTGCCCGCATGAGTGGGTTTACTATTTTGGTTTTATTCATACCGCTTTATTTGATGGTAGGAGGGCTTGCCCTGATTGCTTTTCAATATGTGCTGCCCCTAATGCAGCAACAGACTACACCCGACTTCGAGCGTATCCTTAGTATAGTAGTATCGCAGTACTTACCTGTGGGCATGAAGGGACTGATTATTGCCGGCCTATTGGCAGCCTTTATGAGTACCTTCAGTGCATTCGTAAATGTAGCGCCCGCCTATTTGGTGAATGATTTATATAAGCGCTATTGGCGGCCATATCAAACTGAGCGGCATTACATCAGGTGGAGTTACTTACTTTCAATAGTAGTGGTGGCAATTGGTCTTTTCGTTGGCTTTTTCATTGAGTCGCTAAATAGTATAGTGCTCTGGATTACTTCTGCACTATATGGAGGTTATTGTGCGGCCAATGTGTTGAAATGGTTTTGGTGGAGGTTTAATGGGTACGGTTATTTTTATGGCATGATGAGCGGGATCGTGCTCGCTTTGCTTACCCCTCCTTGCTTGGAATGGTTTGTTACAGCCTACTTCCCTGCCTACGGTGGGTGGGTGAATAGTTCAGTGCAACCCTTGTTTGCCTTCTTCATTATTTTGGCGTTGTCCACGGCTGTCAGCATCATTGCGTGTAAACTCACATCTCCGGTAGACGAAAGCGCATTGCTTGCATTTTATGTTAAAACTAAGCCTTGGGGCTTTTGGGGAAAGATGAAAGCACGGTTACTGGAAGTGATGCCTGCCCAGGATTTTCAGACACATCCATACAGAGATATGATAAACGTTTTGATCGGCATTACTTGGCAAATGGCGATGGTGGCTTTGCCTCTATTTGTAATTTTCCGCCAATGGCCCCAGGCCGTTACTTGTTTGTGTGTCTGGGTGGTTACATCTGTAGCGCTTAAATTGAATTGGTATGATAAACTGCCGTTGGCAGATGAATAAAGATTGAATGAACAAAGATTCGATGAATAAAGGATAGAATGAAGACGTTAATCAAAGCAACATTTTTAGACGAGATATCGCACGATATACCACATCAGAATTGGGGAGAAGAGGAGTGGGACTCAGATTTTAGGTCGATGAAATCAATGGGCATTGAAAGTGTCATTTTGATAAGATGTGGTTATCAACGTTGGCTGACTTATCCATCTAAAGTATTGATGAATGAGGAAATGGGGTATAAGCCTTCCGTTGATTTAGTAGAAATGTTTTTGCGCCTTTGCGAAAAATATTCGATGCACTTTTATTTTGGCCTGTACGATTCCGGCAAATATTGGGTGAGTGGTAAATTTCTCGAAGAGGTCGACATCAATAAGAAGGTAATAGATGAAGTGTGGGGCAAGTATGGACATTCCCCTGCATTTAATGGTTGGTATATCACACAGGAACTGAGCCGAAAGAATACTGGCGTTGTTAATACTTACATTGAATTAGGCAGGCATTGTAAGGGTATTTCAAATGGCCTCACTACGCTTATCTCGCCTTATATTGATGGCGTAAAACAAGTATCGCAATACAGCAATGTTACCCATCGCACCGAATCAGTTTCTCTGCAAACACACGAAAAAGAGTGGAACGAAATTTTCGATGCGTTACAAAAAGTAGTAGATGTAGTTGCGTTTCAAGATGGTCAGGTAGAATATAGCGAGCTGCCAGATTTTCTCAGGGTGAACAAGAGGCTGGCTGATCTTTATGGTTTGCAATGTTGGACGAATACCGAATCGTTTGACCGCGATATGCCAATCAAATTTTTGCCAATTAAGTGGGACAAGCTAAAACTTAAATTAGAGGCCGCGGCACAGGCAGGTATATCGAATGCTATAACCTTCGAGTTCTCTCATTTTATGAGCCCTAATAGTGCCTATTTGCAAGCTAAGCACCTGTATAACCGCTATCAAGAATATCGCCTTGCCATCTAAATTAATCTTTGAATCTATGCGTGAATATGCACAACAATATAAATCTGAGCTTCTTTCTAATATTATTCCTTTTTGGCTAAAGCATAGTATCGATAATGAGTATGGTGGTTTTTTTTCCTGCCTTGATAGGTACGGAAAAGTTTTCGACACCGATAAATTCACTTGGCTTCAAGGGCGCGAAGTTTGGACCTTTGCGATGCTTTACGATAAGGTAGAAAAAAAGCAAGAGTGGTTGGCTACAGCCTTGCATGGGGCAGATTTTTTGCAAAAACATGGCCGCGATAAAGATGGAAACTGGCACTTTTCACTAGACAGGCACGGCAAGCCCCTTACGCAGCCTTACAATATATTCTCTGATTGCTTTGCTGCCATGGCCTTTGGCACTTTGTATAAATGCACTAAAGATGAACAACATGCAGAGATCGCAAAGCGAACCTTTTCTAACATCCTTAAAAGAAGAGATAATCCAAAGGGCATTTACAACAAGGCATATCCTTACACACGGCATCTGAAGAATTTTTCATTGCCAATGATATTATGCAATCTCTCGCTTGAGTTAGAACACCTGCTCGAAAAAGATACCGTCAGTGTCCTTATCGAGGAGGTGATTTTTGAAGTGATGGAAGTCTTCTACAAAAAAGATGAAAACCTCATTTATGAAAATGTTACTTCGGACGGCTCATTATCAGATTCCTTCGAAGGCCGTCTTCTAAATCCTGGCCATGGCATTGAGGCCATGTGGTTTATCATGGACTTGGGCCTCCGCTTAAAAAACCAAAGGCTTATTGAGAAGGCTGCAGCTATTTCTTATTCCATTTTAGATTATAGTTGGGATAACCAACATGAAGGAATTTTTTATTTTCTCGACAGCAAAGGTTACCCACCTCAGCAGTTAGAGTGGGATCAAAAACTTTGGTGGGTGCATGTGGAAACATTGGTGTGCATGGCCAAGGCACACACCCTTACAGGTGACGCAAGGGCTAAGCATTGGTTTGAAAAAGTTCACAAATATACTTGGCATCACTTTAAGGATACTGAGTATTTGGAGTGGTTTGGCTATCTCAACAGAAGAGGAGAAGTACTGTTGCCACTGAAAGGTGGAAAATGGAAAGGGTGCTTTCATATACCGCGCGGGTTGTATCAGGTTTACAGTACACTAGGACATACTCAGCCTCTCAAAAAGACTGCATTCGAGAATGATGTAGCTCAACTGTCAAATTAAGTGAGGGTCGTGCTTGCAGCTTTTGTATCCATCGCACAATTGGTTATAGTCAGTATTAGCTGCATGGCTCAACTTAATAATGAGCCTGTTCGAGCTGCCTGGCTTACTAATGTAGGGAGTGATGTGTTAGCTTCAAGGACGAATATTAAAAACGCTGTCCTGGTGGCCAAGGAGTGTGGATTGAATACCCTAATTACCGTTGCGTGGAACAGAGGCTATACGCAATACACCAGCCACGCCATGCTTACCTATTTCGGATGTGCCATTGACCCCGCTTTCTTGGGTCGCGATCCTTTGCAAGAATTGATTGAGGAAGCACATCAAGAGAACATAAAGGTAATCGCCTGGTTTGAATTTGGCTTTAGCAGTGCCTACCAGGATTCAGGTAAACATATTTTAAGTAAGTACCCTCATTGGGCAAGTAAAGACGTCCACGGAATAGTACTGGAAGAAAATGGCTTTACGTGGATGAATCCATTCCATCCTCAGGTTCGAAACTTTATTGCTTCACTGGTGCTGGAGGTTGTTAAAAATTATGATGTAGATGGTGTGCAGGGTGATGACCGTTTACCAGCTCTTCCGGCTAAGGGTGGCTATGATGATTACACTGTTGGTCTTTACGGAGGCGAACATAATGGACGCTATCCGCCAGCCAATCATTTGGATAGTGACTGGGTGGAATGGCGGTGTAAAAAGTTAAATGATTTTGCTAAAGAATTGTATCGCGAAGTAAAGCACTTAAAACCCGAAGTGGTAGTTAGCTACTCGCCAAGTATTTGGCCTTGGAGCAAGCAAAATTACCTTCAAGATTGGCCTGTTTGGCTAATGGAGGGTTATGCGGATATTGTTATGCCACAGCTTTATAGGTATAACCTCGAGGCGTATCAATTTATTCTGAATGAGACAGTTGAAAAGGTTGGGCGTCACCAACTGCGAAAGGTGTTTCCGGGCATTCTGGTGTCATTGGCTGACGGCTATCGGATAGATGAGGAACTGCTTTTAAAAATGATAAAGGCAAATCGAGAAGCAGGAATAAAGGGAGAATCCTTTTTCTATTTTGAATACCTCAAAACAAATACGGGTTTCTTCAAGAGAAATTACATCGGGCATTAAGGTATCAATGAAATGTTGCATTATTGCTTTTTCTAATTGCTCATTCAACCCGCCACCGTAGTGAGTCTGAATTGACTACTGCCTGCCGATAACTTTTCATTCGCCATTCCATCAAACTCAGGTTGATGAAGTAATGAGCTTTCAGGCTTCCTTTCAAATTGCCTGGTAAAACCCCAACCTTTTCTGAATTTTTTTGTTCTGATACCATGGAAACCACTAAGAAAAAAGTCAAACCACAAAAAGCTAATCCTGTCACTGCGATTGGAATTAGAAATGCTTATCGAGTGTATGTGTTAACGGAGGGTAAAATGCCCCTTTCCGTCTTTGCTTTTTGCAAAGCAAACGGGATGACCGAGGCAGATTTTTACGCCTTTTTTGGTTCGTTTGAAGGAGTTGAGAAATCAATTTGGGAAAGCTATATTGTTGATACCATTAGTCGTCTAGCTGGAGACAAAGACTTCGCCCTATTCACCGCGCGCGAAAAGTTGTTGACCTTCTATTTTTCATTGGCAGAGCTGCTTAAAGCAGATCGAAGTTTTGTGGTCCATCAACTGAAGGGCGCAAAATTTTCTGGTGGTACCCCAACGTTTTTGAAGAGTTTTAAGTCTGCTTTTGAGGGATGGGTTGAAGGTGTTTTGAACGAAGGGAAATCAACCGGGGAAATTGCAAAAAGACCCTTTATTGAAGATCGGTATTCAAGTGTTTTTTGGATGCATCTACTGTTTGTTCTCAATTTTTGGGTTCGTGACGATAGTCCCAATTTCGAAAAGACCGATGTGGCCATTGAAAAGTCGGTGACTCTTGCTTTTGACTTGATCGGCAAAGGCGTTTTAGATAATGCGCTCGATTTCGGAAAATTTTTATATCAAAATTCAAAATCATAAAAACCATTTAGGAAGGGGAGGAGTGTAAAAATTTGACGAAATGGCTAAAGTAAAAGAGCAGCAAAGTATTCCGGTTAGTAAAGTTCAACGTGCTACCAAGTTCATCACCACAGGAGCGAAAATTGGAGGAAACTACCTAAAGCACTACGGAAAGAAGTTAGTGAATCCTGAACTGACGAAAGATCAGCTGCACGAGGACAACGCCACGGATATCTATCAATCATTAAGCCAGCTGAAAGGAAGCGCACTGAAGGTTGCGCAGATGTTGAGCATGGACAAGAATTTGCTACCTACCGCCTACCAAAACCAGTTTGCCATGGCGCAGTACAGTGCGCCCCCATTGTCGTACCCATTGGTGGTGAGAACATTTGAAAGATCTTTTAAGAAACGGCCCAACGAAATCTTTGACACCTTCAGTCAATCAGCCAGAAATGCAGCGTCCATGGGGCAGGTTCATGAAGCAACGTTGAATGGAAAGAAGTTAGCAGTAAAAATTCAGTACCCGGGGGTAGGAGACAGCATTAAGAGTGATTTGGCCATGGTGAAGCCAATTGCGCTACGGATGTTCAAGCTAAACCCGACTGAATATGACGAGTACATACAAGAGGTGCAAAGCCGAATGATGGAGGAAGCCGATTATTCTCTCGAACTTGAACGTTCAATGAATCTTTCCGTGAGATGCGGTGAGATTGAGAATTTGGTTTTCCCAACCTATTATCCCGAACTGTCATCAGAGAAAATTTTAACGATGGATTGGCTGGAGGGAAAACCGCTTGGAGAATTTTTGAAAACAGAAGCACTCACAAAGGCAGAGGCAAATAGTATTGGCCAGGCGATGTGGGATTTTTACCATTTTCAAATTCACCAACTGAAGGAACTGCACGCTGATCCACATCCCGGCAACTTTATTATCACAAAAGACAAGAAACTAGGCATCATCGATTTTGGCTGCGTGAAGGTTATCCCTGCGGATTTCTATCCTCAATATTTTCAACTGTTAGAAAAGGATATTTTGTCCGATAAAGCAAAACTTGAAAAGGCTTTTTTTGAGTTGCGATTTATTTTTGACGATGACACAGCTAGCGAACGGAGGTTTTTTATTGATCTATTTTCTGAGCTAGTTGAGCTTTTGGGGCGCCCCTTCCGAACAGCTGAGTTTGACTTTGATAACAAATCCTACTTTGAGTCCATCTATTTATTTGGTGAACGATTGACCAGCATGAAGGAGCTGCGAGACTCGAAAAAAGCCAGGGGAGTAAAACATGCAATTTATATCAACCGCACTTATTTCGGCCTCTACAATTTACTCCACAACATAAAGGCAAAGGTTAACACCAATTCGTGGGTGCCTTTCTAGGTGTTCTGCAACCGGGCTATTTTAGTTGGTTTTTTGTGTGCATAGGATTGATTTTGAAAAGTATTTCATTATCAATACTTTATTGCCATCTATCTCATTTTTTAAACTAACTGAAAATGCCATGAGATCTATTTGGAAAGGGCACATTCAATTCTCTTTGGTAACCATCCCAATCCGTCTTTACAATGCCATCGACATCGGGCAAACGATTGGATTCAACCTGTTGAGTAAAGAGGGTCATCATCCCGTGGGCTATGAAAAAAAAGACAAAGTTACAGGCCAACCACTGCGAGCTGAAGATATCGTAAAGGGGTATGAATATGAGCCCGGCCAGTTTGTTATTATCGAGCCGGAGGATTTGGAAAAAGTGAAGTTAAAAAGCGAAAAGGTGATCGAGATAGAAGGGTTTGTGGACTCTGCAGAAGTACACCCTACACTTTTTGAGTCGCCCTATTTTATTGTACCAGATGGAGACGTAGCAGCAAAGACATACGGACTACTTTGCGCCACATTAAAGGAGTCAGGAAAAGTAGGAGTGGGCAAAGTGGTGCTGCGCGATCGCGAAACGCCAGTGCTGATCACCCCTCATGAGCGGGGCATGTTGCTCTATCGACTACGTTTTCCAAACGAAGTTCGCAATATCAATGAAGTGCCCAGTTTATTGGAAGTCAAGGCAGATCAAGAACAATTGAAACTAGCAAAAACTCTTGTTGATTCGATGTCAACCACCTTCTCCAAGATTGAGATGAAAGACCACTACTATGAGGCAATGAAGTCGATAATAGACGCAAAAGTGGAAGGAAAGGAAGTAGTGATGGTGACCGAAGAAGAACCAAAGGTGGTGGACATTATGACTGCTTTGAAGGCCAGTATTGAAGCCAAGAAGAAGCCAATGGAAAAGGCAACCGGAACCAGCAGCAAAGAGAAACAAGCAAATCGAGGTGCAGCGAAAAGAAGAGTGGGCTAATGGTTTTGTGGCCATTTCATTTTGCCCATTAGGAGTCCATGTCGTCTATGTTGCGCCCGATCGTTATCATTTTCTGTTTGGCATTCACAAGTAACTCCCTTCTGGGTCAAAGCAAGTATTTTGACTCCCTCGCGCGGGCAAAATATATTGAACGATTTCCTGACTACTTCTTCATTTGGCCGGTACTTCGGCAAAGAGCTTCTTCTTTTATCATTCAAAACTCAAGGAACGCGGGTGATCGATTGACATTTAGCCCGAATATTACCAATCATGCTGGTTTGGGATTTTATGTTTTTGAGATTGGCTTTCAATTCATCGTAGCAATCCCCCCATCCCAAAAGAGCATTAATGAGTTTGGTGAGTCGAACTCTCTTGATTTACAAGCTAATATCATAGGCAATAATTGGGAGATAGACGCATTCCATGAAAACTACAAAGGATATTTTGCGGATGATTCTCGGAACCCGATTCCGAGCGGAGTTCCAAAACTTCAGCGAAGGGATATTGAGACCGTTAATTCAGGCTTCACCGGAGCCTATTTTTTCAACAAAAGAAGATTTTCAATTCGTGCTACATATAACTTTTACGAACGGCAGAAAAAGAGCGCAGGTTCACCTATGCTATTGGCAAATTTTACCCAGTTTTCATTGCGCTCGGATTCCGCCCTTTATCGGTCAACCCAATTCAACGCGAATGATATTGGCGACTTTAAAGATATAGACTACAGAACCATTTCCATTGCACCGGGGTATGCATACAACCTGGTTCTGCGAAATTTTTTTGTTGGTGCATCATTAAATATTGGAGCCAGTTTCCAGTTTTTCAACTATCGGTTAGGTGTTGATAAGAATTATTCTATGGCAGTCGTTCCTTACGTCAATGGACGCACAACTATTGGCTTCAACAGTGATCGCTTTTTCACCGGCATCACCTACACGTTTCAAACACTACAGATCAGTTATTCGGATGCTGACTTTATCAATCGCGCTGATACGTTTCGGCTTATCTTCGGCTATCGATTTCGAGAAGTGGGATTTCTAAAACTGAGAGCCTTGGAAATGATCAAGCCAAAAAGTAGATAACGCGTTTTTGTTGGTCGAAAAGGGTGAAGGAGAAGTTATTTTCTTTGGATTAATCAAACACACAGTTATCTTTGCGCCTCCTAAACAGGATGGTCTGGTAGTTCAGCTGGTTAGAATGCCTGCCTGTCACGCAGGAGGTCGCGGGTTCGAGTCCCGTCCAGACCGCTTAAAAGCCTCAAATAAATAATAATTTGAGCCTTTTTTAATTAAGTGGTCAAGGCTATGGTCAAGATTAAGACAGTTCACTTTGTATCTCTTACTCTTATTTGAAACACTCGTCAGGAGCAAGTTTTGCTCCATCTCATTTCGCACCTTTATCAAAATACTTCTGAGATCAATTGAAAATGTCGTCAATTGTTGTTGTAGAAGTCATGGTTCAGCCCTCACACGGAATCAACTAACTGGCAGGTTTGCCGTGCAGCTTAGATCGTTTTAGAAGATTGAACTGTCGCAAATTGATAGACATAGTCTCCGCTGAAAAGAAGTAAAGCTATCCAGGTTTTAGTTATGTTGTGCTACCTGTAAAATTTCTGACAAAGTCAACCGTGGAAAACCACGTAAAAAATACGTGGTTTTCCACGTTGCGGGGGTTCTATTGCCACCTTATATTTGAGATAAACAAATTTTGAACGGATGAAGCCAGAATTTTCGAGAGCTAGAAGTACTCAAATTATTGCTATTATTTTTTTTATCATTTTTTGCAGCACCACTTTAGCTATAAAAGCACAAAGCGTAGATATGTTAACCGGGCGCCTAGAGATGTCTATTCCACTTGGGAAATTAGAAGCTAACGATATCTCCATTCCAATTTCAGTTTATCATAGCGGTGGCAGCTTAAGAGTTGCTGAAGGAGAGGGGGATTGTGGGATGGGTTGGAATCTTTCAGCAGGAGGGGGTATAACAAGACTCTTGAAAGGGCTACCTGACGAAGTAAATACAAGTTCGAAACGGGGCTGGTTGTATGTTCATACCTCAGACAATAAAAGCAATGCGGGCCGAATTCAGTCTTTCGTTCCCTCTTCTGATGATGCAGTTGCAGGTAGCTGTGACGATGAAATTGCGGATTGGAATTTCCTGGAGGCACACTTAGATTCTGCCTATGTAAACGATACTGAACCGGATATTTTCTTGATTGATGCACCCGGCCTTTCGGCAAAATTTGTTTTTGATGCAAACGGAACACCACAAGTACTGTCTGCGCAAGATTTAATTATCGTTCCAAATTTTCCTGATGGTTTTACCGTGAAGACAAACAACGGGCTGGTATACAGTTTTGCCAATCAACAAGATCAATTGAAGCTATCATCGTGGATCTCAAAGAACGGAAATAGGGTCCAAGCAGAATGTATGTATTTTAAAAAATATGGGCAAGATCAAGTTACATCTATGACATTCAAGTGGAATCTTGTTTCAATAACATCGAGTAAAACCGGTACTAATGCAGCTTTTTCCTATTTACCTACAGCCTATGAAGGAGGTGCCAAAAAATACCACAGCTCAGATAGTTTGCACTTTCTTCTTCAGTACTACTATGCCACTAGGCTGGCCAATATCGCATTGAAATCCTATTCGGTGAATTTCAGTTGGGCAGGTTCATTACTCAGTCAGGTAGAGTTTATGGAATCGAATTCTCTTGTTTCCCGCAAGATAAATTTTGACTACGCTTCTGCTACAAATAGTGTGTCGCAAACAAATAAGTCATTCTTGCAAAGAATTATCTTGGGTGCTGGCTACTGTCTCCCTAGGGAAACATATCGTTTTGAATATTTGGATGTCGATTATTTTGCAGGGACAAATAATGTCCCCAATTATATCAATTGGAAGAATAACTGGCAGCAAGACTATTTTGGTTACCCAAATGTTACTTCAAGCCCTAATAAAAATCTACCAAGACTTTATTTTTATTCAGCCGCCAACAATGAAAATAGACTGAGAGTTGATGGTATTACGCCCGGCTATCAATTTATATCGGGAGACGACCGGAGTGCTTTCTCCGCAACTATTTTTGGTGTACTAAAGAAAATTGTTTACCCTACCGGTGGTGTTACTGAAATTGGTTATGAGAAGAATTTTTACTTTGATAGCTCCGTGAATTCGGAGCTTTTCGGTGGAGGTGCCAGAGTGAAAAAAATAACGACCAACGGAGGAGAGGCGGCTTTTGGCAAAACAATTGAGACCACTTCACAGTATCGATCAATCGTAAAAGAGTACGAATACAAAGATGCATCCGGTACTACGTCAAGTGGCCGTCTTCTTTCGCCAATTAAATTGGGTTACATACTCCATGATTCGATCAAACAAGCTATCGACAATATGGGCGAGCATCCAGTAGTCCTTTATTCTCGGGTAAAGGAGAAGATTACCGGCAAAGGGTATATGATTTATGAGTATAACCTCCCGGGAATGTTTCCTGAGACGGCAAACGGTGAATGGAAAGCGACCAAAACAAGAATTGCGAGAAAGCCACAAGTGCCCTGTTTAAATGGCGGATATTTAAGAACTGGTTTTTACCTCTACCCCTACGCGCCATCGTCTAATTATGAGTTTAGACGGGGCACGATTGCCCGCGTGACAACTTATTCAGAAGCGGGTACATTGATTGCTGAGCGAGTGAACACGTATACAACATTGACAAAAAATCCTTCGATTATTAAGGGGCTACGATTTGAAAAGATGGCTGATATTTACCACTTTGGTTTGTACGAGATTTTAACAGGTCGATCGGATGTTGTAAGTCAAGAGGTGGTTAAGGAAGCCTCTCAAGAAGATCCTACGAAATGGATTCAGACAACAACTTCGTATGCCTATGGGGCGAATAATATGCTTCGTTCTGTCACTACCTCGCTTCCCAACGGCACAATAATGTCAAAGTACCTTACCTATGCCAAGGACTTCGTTTTCACAGCACCTGCTGACACGGCAGCTATCGCTTTAAAGGCACTAAATGATGCAAACCGTGGGAGCGAGTTGGTTGAAGAGATCAGCTATTTAACTGTGCCTGGCTCGGCTCAGACAGTAATAAACGCCAATCTTATAACTCATCGTGTCTTTGAAAATGGTCTAGTCCTTCCTTACTACGTCAAAGCATCGCCTCCAGGGGTTGTCATTACTCCCGCATTTGCCAGCGGACAAAACTTTGCCGCTGACACTGATTATCGGCAAACACCCACGATGACTTTCAAAGAATACGATTCTGAGGGGCGAGTGCTTACTCAGGTAGGGGATAAACGCAATTGGTCTGCTGTGCACTATGCAAAAGACATCTCTGCGCCTATCGCCTCCATTGCCAATGCTAGGGCAGGGCAATGCATTATTGAGAATTTTGAAATGCCAGTTAGTTTTGGGCTTTATAAAAGTGATGTGAATTTCCACCAAGCATCAGGGTGGACTGGCGATAAATCAATTGCTTTTATTAATAATACATCTAAACTGGTTTCGTCACCTACTGAGCTGATCCAGAAGAATGGTAATCGATATCGAGTTTCCTGTTGGGTATATGGCCTGCAAAACAAAACTGTTACGTTCACTGCAAAGGTGGGCATGGCTAGTGTCGCGTCAATAATACTTACCAATCCGATTGCCAATAAGTGGAATTACTTAGAAGGAGAGATGAATACATCTGCTATTTCAGCTCCCTTTCTGTTAGAAGTGACGACCAATGCTTCGCTGACCGAAAAAGTTACGATCGATGATATTGTTTTTGTACCTTCCGCTTCCCGAGTTTCATTGCAAACGACTAGCCCGTTTAGTGGTGTCAGTTCTACCAGCGATGATCTTGGGAATTCAACGAAAGTGGTGTATGACCATAAAGGTCGTAGAACTCAAACACTTGATAGGTTCCGAAATCTAGTCGAAAAGTATGACTATGCTGTGAAGAATGAAGAGAATCCCGAACCGATTCCCTCCTTTATTCCTGGTACCGAAGAGTTCTTTGTTAATGTTCAAGCAACGTTTGCTCCAAGCAGCACGGTAGACCCCTGCGACCCATCAACTACATTCTCTTGGCAAGTTGATGGCATTGGTCAAAGCAGTGGAGCAAATAATACGCTATATTTTACTTTTACGACTGCGGGCGTACACAACATAAAGTTGACAGTCACAAATTCAGCGGGGATTTCGCGCAGCCATACCGAAACGATTTGTGTACAGTATTTATTCAGCGGCACTTACAGCGTTGAGTTACGCGACCAAAATGGGAACCCTATTAGCTCGTATAATTGCTTGACTTCGCCCATCCCTCAGATACATGAATTTCTGGTCGGCCCGACAAACTTACCGGAAGGCTGTAAACTAGTTGTGAAATGGAAAACTACTGTTGATACCTACGCAACATCTACTGTCACAAATTATATCGCTTCCTATTATTGGGACTGTTCGGCTTTCGATGATTGTTTTTTGCCAGCGCTACTGGGAGAATTTAGCACAGCGAGTGCCTCGGTTACCTATGTCCAACTTACAAACTGCCCATAAAGATGAGATGTTTAGCGATTATTTTTTTATTTCAACTCTGCTGTGGAACGGTTGTTTCGCAGGATATGGCCTCTGCGAACCTAGTATGGGAGAGTGACCAAACTACTGATTTACAAACAAATGAGATTAAACCTTATCTGGCCACATTCAAAACCAATGGCAGCCAATCTTTGGATTGGATTCAGAAGGGAGGGAAGCTTTCTGCTAACTATAAAGTTGTTTCAATAGACGGGATTTGGGCCAATGTTAGCAACCTTGGAACGATAACCTTTTTAGTAGAGAGGAATGGCAAGAATCTTCGCGCCAGGTTTGAGCGAAATTTGTCAGGGTTGTTCATCACACTGATTTATCCCAACTCAGGTGGCGAAGCGCGGTTACAGTTTCGAATAAAATCGGTGAGTGCATTATAAATCGTTGGCAATGAAACACCTCTATACCCAAGTGAATCTCGATTTTGTTAGAGTTATTATGTTGGGTGTTGTGCTCACTCTAGCTTCTCAGTCAGGTATCGCCCAAAATCATTATTACTACAACTTCACCATTACAGGTCCGACTACGGTCTGTGCGGGCGTAACCTATACGTACACTTCCTCAATTTCTGATCCCAATTGGGCCGTCACAGACGGAGTTGTCGTGGGTGGAGGAGGGGCATCGGTAAATGTTCAATGGCCAAACGGTTTTGGTTCGATTTCCGCAAGTTGGGAAGGCCAAGACGGAGGAGAGTGCTGGTATGAACCCGATATCGTCCCACCGACATTACTATGTAACCCAACCAATTACTACCATTACACGTCTAACGTTTTAGGTGCTAGCACCGGTATCACAGGGTTTTGGGTGTCTTCGACAAATTATTGTATCGGAGGATCAGGTGGTAATTTTTATTTAAGTGGCTCCCAATCGGGCGTAACTTATCAATTGATGGTCAATGGTGTCGCTAGTGGTTCACCAGTAAGTGGTACCGGAGGACAGCTAACGTGGAGTAACCTGACAACCACGGGGCAGTACACTGTAATGGCTACTCGTAGCGGTTGCTCCAATGCAATTCAGATTGGTAATTCCGCATATATTTTCGCTGACGTTGCCAGCGGCACATTAAACGGATCGGCATATTCCTGCCAAACCCCCCTTTCAGGATCTCTGACTCTTACTGGCTATAACGGAGCGATTGTCAGGTGGGAGAAAAAAGAGGGAAGCGTCTGGGTGGATATTCCTTTCACTGGATCAACCTATAACTATACAAACGCAACGATCACAGCGGACTACCGGGTACTTATTTCTAATAGTTGCGGGATGAATTACTCAACTACAGCTACAGTCATGGTTTCACCAGCCTCAGCGGCAGGTTTTATTTCAGGAGCGGCTTCCTCTTATTGTGGGTCTGCCAATGGTTCCCTCACCCTGAATAGTTATCTAGATTACATCGTGTATTGGGAGTTTTGGAGATTGGAGACTGGTTCGGGGTGGGAGCAAGTTGATTCGCACTCACCTTCTTTTCCAATTGGCTTTACAGAAAACACGCAAGTTCGTGCGGTCGTAAGAAGTGGAGCATGTGCGCCAGTTACCTCAGCACCCGTTACACTTTTTGTTTATCCTACGCCCGTTGGAGGAACACTTGCGAGTGCCTCTTTTTGTGGTTCGGCCTCTGGCGCGTTGCCACTGACTGGTTATGTTGGCGAAGTACAAAGATGGGAGCAAAATAATGGTGGGGGATGGATAAATATCGCAAATGTAGGAACAACATTTTCGTATAGTAATGTAGCAGTTACCACTCAATATCGTGCGTTGGTGGGGAGTGGCACGTGTACACCAGTTTACTCAACAATTGCCACAATAGCCGTTTCGCCCGTGACGGTCGGAGGTAATATAGCTGGAGGTGGCACTTTCTGTGCCACCGCGAGTGGCTCGCTTACACTCAATGGCCATGTTGGATCAGTTCTAAGGTGGGAATACTTCGATGGAAACGGATGGCTTACCATCAACAACACCACGAGTTCGTTATCGTATTCGGGCGTAACCACATCAAGGCAGTACCGAGCAGTTGTTAAAAGCGGTTCTTGCAATGAAGCTTATTCGACCATTGCCACCGTTGCAATAGACCCTGTCACGCAAGGTGGAATATTAGCACCCACAGACGGTGGTAGGTACGTATATGCCGCCAACGCAAGCGGACCACTTACACTCTCTAGCCCACACGCAGTAGTGCGATGGGAGAAGAATACTGGCGCGGGCTGGGTGGCCATTGCCAATACAACATCAGCCTATAATTACTCCGTCAGTCAAAGTACATCCTTTAGAGCAATTACAAAAAGTGGCGTATGCCCAGTGGCTGCATCTACTCAGTATGATGTGTACCTATTTCCAGCGGCAGCGATTAGCCCATCTGCTACTCAAATTATTCAACTAGGCACAAGCTTTTTACTTTCAGTGAATTCTGCTTATTTTTTCTACCAGTGGTACAAAGACAGCAACCCTATTCCCGGGGCTAACTCTCAACAATATACAGCTACTGAACCCGGCAATTATTTTGTGCAAGTACGCGGATCGGCTACGGCTCCTTTTTTTAACTCGCCACCTACACTTATAAAAAGCGTAGTCGGCTATTATGAAAAAACACTTAACGCAGTAAGTCAAACAGCCGTACTCACAGAAGGAGTTGCTGAAAACGCCTCGCTCTATACCTTGGCACAAAATCAAGTGATACAAACGATCAGTTACCAAGATGGGCTAGGTCGCAATTTTCAAACCATTGGCATCGGGCAAAGCCCACAAGGAGGGGATTTGATTTCAGTAGAAGCACATAGTAAGCAGGGATTAATCGACTCCACTTTTTTGCCCTATGCTACCAGTACGAGAAGTGGATTATATCGACCCAATGCCATTCGCGGAAACAGCAGCCACACCAGCTACAACACAAGTGAGCAATATCAGTTTTACCAAGGCACTACTAAAGTGGTGAAAGATACCTACCCGTATGCGCGCACGCTGTATGCCAACGATCCTACCATGCGCGTAACCGAGCAAGGAGCGCCCGGGCTAGATTGGCAACCAGGCAGTACGCATACTGTGCGAAGCGTTACTGCATTGAACAATGCTACCTACCGAGTGCGCTATTGGAAACCGGATGGTACTACTAATTCTAACTACCCCGACAATTCTGTAATGGTGACCATTGGCACAGATGAGAACAATAACAAAGTGCGAACTTATACGAATGCCCTGGGGCAAACAGTATTGAAGCAAGTTCAAATGGACGAAACGCTGGAAGGCGTGAGCACACCTTGGTTGGAAACCTATTATATCTACGATCAATTGGGTAGGCTAAAGTACATTGTGCCACCCAAGGCCATGAAAGTATTGGGCACGGGCGTTTCGCTAGATGCAAAGGCAGCTTCTGTAAACGAACTCGTTCATATTTTTAACTATGACGCGTTGGGGAGGTTGGTAGAAAAGAAAGTGCCAAGCGCAGCCTGGCAGTACATCGTGTATGACAAGTTAGACAGGCCTGTACTTACCCAAGATGGAAATTTGTTTGCCACAAAAAAGTGGCGATTTGTAAAATACGATATCTACAACCGGGTGGTATACACCGGTATTTATACCAACACCACTCAAACAACCCGACTAGCAGTGCAAGGTCTGGCAGATGCTAGTATTGCCTTTTATGAGACCGAGCAAGCATCAGCTACCCATGGCTATAGCAACGTTGTTTTCCCCACAACGGGTACTATTGCTAACGTCATCTTGAGTGTGAACTATTATGATCATTATAATTTTGATCGCGATGTTTCAAATGTTGATGACTACACCTACGATGCGACTCATCTGGTCGGACAACAAGCCACCCGTTCCTTTTCTACACGTGGAAAGGTCACGGGTAGCAAGCGTGTGTTGCTGAATGCCTCTGGCGCGGTCACAACCAATTG
>Ga0209972_10001628_pt1 | contig 19296 bp, 16 predicted proteins | sample NOAtaG_7_FD_187302 | JGI IMG/M metagenome (GOLD analysis project Ga0209972, IMG submission 187302) | Freshwater lake microbial communities from Lake Erie, under a cyanobacterial bloom - NOAA_Erie_Diel1S_2200h metaG (SPAdes) (version 2) | ecosystem: Environmental > Aquatic > Freshwater > Lake ... | reverse complement strand
GCCAGCGTAGACCCCAAGCGACTGCAGGTGATTACCCCGTACAGCGGACACCGCTCCAAAGCCAATCTGGCTCACGAGACGGTTGCTTTGGACCAAATCAACTTGCTCGCCGAGCAGGAGGTGGTTTATCAATCCAAGTCCAACAAGAAAACCGAGAAGCTTATTGACCGCTTTGTGGCCGGGGACCATGACCGTTTTACCATCAAGGCCGCTTATATTCTGCGGGATACCGTTAAGGCCATCGGCACCAAAGACGTCAAGCCCGCCACCTTTGGGATTTTCTACGATGATTTGGCCAATCCCCGATCGGGCGGTACCGGCCATACCATGCAAGTCTGCGAAGCCAACGGCATCCCACTCATTGACCAACGGATCTGGATGGGGTGGTTGAAGGATAACCTATAAAAAATGGATTGCCAAAAGTTTGAAAAGCGATTTCTTAAAGTGGTTTTTCACTATCAAAACAGGGTTTGACCTTATTTGTCAAGATTTATTTCACGGAAAAAGACGAATCATTGTGACAAATTCACCAATCTATTGTAATTTAACATAATTGACATAAGTGTTCATATGTCCTCAAACCAGTTAAAAAAACGTCTAGGTATAAACACCCCCAACATTTCCTAAAGCTTTTTAAATTTCAATTGATGATGTTAACTAGAAAAGAATTCGAAGATTTATGGGTAGAGCTTGAAAAAGCAGATCCTAAATGTGTCATTCCAAATTATGATGAATACACGGAAAGCGAAAATATGTTTGAAGATTATTTGGATATTTTTCGCGGAATAAACACTAGAATGGAAAGACCTAGTTCCAACAGAAAATGGTATTACGAACACCCATTTTTTGACGGGGACAAGCCGAAATTAAAGAATACACCATGCATTAAATATGTTATGATTGGAGAAGCAAGGCCTAAACCTAATCCTCCGAAAATAAATTCTTGTGGAGGCGATGAAAATAACACCTATTTTTATAATGTTACACATTTGGGAGCCACTAGATGGCTGAAAGAGCCTTGTGAAGTTTTTCTGCCTATTTACACCAAACCAACATGTCCTAATCAAAAAGCTAATTTACTATTGCAATTAGCCTCTGAAGGATATATTTTGGTTGATATGTTCCCGTTTGCAATTTCTTTTAATTCAAAATTAAGAAATCGTTTAAATAAAACTTTGGTATCTGATTGGTTTTTTACAAACTACTTGGATAAAAAACTAGTTGGACTGTGTAAATATAAATGTGTCAATTTTAAACCAATCGTCGCCTTTAGCGGCCCAGCTATTATCCATCATTATATAATTCATAAAATCGCAAATGGGAGTCTAATACTAAATCCTTGTTTTGTTACTTATGGTATTCCTAATTATTTTGTCGCACCACCCGTAACAGTGCCTATTGCCTTGCCGCCATCTACAATTGCATGGTTTCCAATTGCTAATACGTTAAATGGTAAATATTTTAATTTACGTGGTTTAAAAAAGGCGCCTTTCTATAGAGCCGGTTGCTGGGACGCGGCGTTTGTAGGTCCGCACCAATTATTTATTAGAAACGCCTTTGATTTACCTTGAATTTATTTAACAATTAAACTGTCTTGAAAAATGGATGCTTATAAAGCAAATAGTTATTTTGAAATTTGTGAAAAATTGCACACGGATTGGATTTTAAATAAAATAAATCTTGGTAACAGCTTTGGATTTGATCTTAATGCTTTGCCAGAACCTTATTTAAAATTCGGCAGTCATCGCGGTGATATCTGTTTTCTTACTACAAATCCAGGGGGTGTTATTGATTTTCAGAAAAAACCTTCAAACTTTATAAAGGACGGCGAGAAATACCACGAGCTTTCAGATCGATTGGCACATTTTTACGAAAAAAACCTTCAAGGGGCCCCTAGAACAAGAATTCATAGAATGAATAGTTTAGCGAATTCTATAATTCCAAATTCGAATGGTTTTTTACAATTCGAAATATCTCCTTTCCATTCATCAAGTTTTCCTCATAAAGAAAAGTTTTCAAATTTCCTTCTAAATGATGAAACAGATTTTCATAATAAATATGTGAATTTACTGACAGAAGAACTAAAAGATAAAAACTGCATTTGTATCCAGTCTGGATTACCAGATTTGAAGAGATTGAGCACAAGTTGGTTGCAATTAATTAGCAGGATATTATCTGTGGAAATAAATAATTGGAAAGCAATTTACTTTAAATCTAAAGGTGGTAGACCTACAACTGGAGCGTTTTATCATAAAAGTAAAGCAGTATTCAAGGTTATTTTATTCAACTCTGGCAGTAATTCAATGCCTAATCTAGATTCAATGAAGGAGTTAATTAATCACTTAAAAAGGTAGGTTGTTGTTTTTTTTAACCGATTAGCAATTAAGTTAGTTTCAAATAAGGGCCCGCTAGTTTTATCGTATTATACCTCAAAATTGCTGGAAAAAATAGGTTTTACGATCCTGTATCGCATACCTATTTAATCGGGAGATGATTTAATTATTAATATTAAGCCACTTCGGGAAGAATAGGAAGTTTAGCAACAAACTTCAGAACATTTATTCTATTAAATTTATTTTAAATGATAGCTATTTTGAGAACATCATTTCTTTCAATTATTGCTGTATTAGTCGCAATGTTTACATTAGCTCAGACATCAGAGCATTTGACATTCAAAGGTGTTCCAATTGATGGGACACTTAATGAATATGTTGCTAAAATGAAGCAAGGCGGTTTTGAGTGTTCTGGTACCGACGATGGTATAGCTGTACTAAATGGCGATTTCGCTGGTTACAAAGACTGCTACATTAAAGTTTCTACACTAAATCAAATTGATTTAGTATATAAAATCAAAGTGACTTTCCCAGATCAAGATACATGGTCAAGTCTTTTTGCGAATTATTCTGACTTGAAGCAAATGCTTACCGAGAAATATGGGAAACCCACTGATGTTGTTGAAATATTTGATGTTTCACCTTTCCCTCCACCTGTTTATGATAATGAAAAAATTCTCGTAGTTAAACGTGACAAGTGTAAGTATAGCGCATTATGGAAAACAAATAATGGCGAGATCCATTTATTAATTGACCATTTTGGCCTGTCATCTTGTTTTGTTAGACTAATTTACTTAGATAAAATAAATAGCGCCATTATAAAAGAAAAAGCTAAAGAGGATCTGTAGTATGACTCAAGCACATGACAATTGGGGGTCTCTTTACGACTACGTTTATGAACAGACGTATGGGGACTTTTATAGGGATTTGACTGTTGAGACCCTGGATCAGATTAATCAGATTTTGCCTTCTGGGAGCATTATTGACTATGGCGCGGAGACCGGTAGGCTTTCTATTCCTTTGTCAAATCAAGGTAGCAAAGTAATCTTTTAATCGACAGGTAAAACTAATCGTTAATGCCGAAAGAGATGTTTATACCTACAGGGAACAGTGTAGTGGCATTTTTAATGAAAATGAATTTAGCTATACCGATGAATTTAAGATTCGATACTGGGATATGGGCACTCTGAATAAACTATTAGGGGAAAATGGTTTGAGGGATACCTTGAAGTCTTTTCCGCAGTTCAATTCAACAGGTTCAACCTATAAGCTTTATCAAAAATTATGAAACAATTTCAATTGGAGATTTTTAAGGGGCATCCGATTATTATAGAAGGAGCGCACCGGATATTGATTGATACGGGGGCTCCTTCGACCATACACCGATCGGGCGAAATTCAATTTTGTGGGGATGATTACGATTGTACGATGAATTATATGGGTTTGAAAATTTCGAATATCTCTGAATTGCTTGGGATGGAGATTACCACCTTGCTGGGGGCAGATATTCTTTCCGAGTACAAGATTCTATTTGACTATGCCAATAAGGCGGTGACTTTTAGTAAGGAGAACCTAAATTTTGTTGGAAAGACATTGGATATAACAGTTTTTATGGGGATACCTATCCTCCAAATGTCCGTGAATAATCAGGAATTGAAGTTTTTTCTGGATACGGGAGCTCGTCTTTCTTTCTTGTCCAGCGATATAACCAGAAACTACAAATGTGTTGGAACGGAAGAAGACTTTTATCCGGGCGTTGGTCCATTTCAAACGGAATGCTTTGAGGTTCCTACAGTCTTCGACGGCCAACCTCACTTGTTTAAATTTGGGAACCTACCCGATCTACTTCAAATGACCTTGATGTTGGGAGGAACGCACGGAATCGTAGGGTACGACTTTTTTAGGCAGTACCAAGTTTTACTTGATATTCGAAATAGAAAATTGACTTATGCATAGTTTTTATTTGTTATTCATAATCTAATTTGTAAAGAAATGAAAGACCGAAAATACTTAACCTACCGAACCATTGAGTTATCCGCATTGGCTGACTCCAAACGAAATTATAAAAATATACTTGACGATATTTTGGATGAATTGTCCTATCGTCGGCGGAAGGTGGCCGATAAAACTCGCGAGAAAGTGATTGATTATTTGACGGTCATACCCAACAACCCTTATAGCATTACCAAGAGGACTGTTACGGCAGGAACCCATGTTTTCTCCTTTGCAGGGGATGAGAATCATGGGATTCTAGCAAGGCTAGGTTACAAAGTTGGTTTTGATGGCTTATCTAGGGCCCATCGCAGGGATATTTTGGATTTTGCCTTTGAGAATGCCTTGCCTCCAACAACCAGTGCGGAATACATGGCCGAGTGGGGACCTAAACGAAGCGAAAAAAGGCTCCGTAAGTTGGCCAATTGCTTATCCACCTTTGCTGCGAATGCTCGAAATAACACAAGCGGTAATTACAAACATGCGATTGATCATTGGGTCGAAGATCTTCATTACTTAAAGGTTACCCATTACATCGGTCAATTTAAATTCAAGTGGCCGGAGGTAAGTAATCACTAGGTTTATATGACGTTCTTTGCTTATATTCTGAGAGCTTCGTGGATGCTTTAACTCTTCGTGTAAGTACTGTATGTGCCTCTTTTTCACCTTGGTTTTAAAGTATTAAGGTTAGGTTGAATTTGTTGTTTCCATTCGGTGGTTGTTCGGTTCCGAATATTTCGTGAGGCCTCATCTGCTCTACTCTTCAATCCATTCTTCTGTGAGGGCTCTGACTTCACGGAAATGGTTGAGTTTGTAGGCGTCTGGGATGGTTTTTCGGCACACACGGTTGAATCATTTGATAGTGCTGTTCTGCATAGACCTGCTAGGTGGAATGATAGATAAAGTGTTCCAATAGGTGCTAATCTCTGTTCACCAAGTGAACCATTTTTGGTCCGCGTCACGGCTCCGTTTTAAAAGTAGGTCGCTGGCCCGAATGGCCGACACTTTGACCTCATTTGTCAAACAAATTTCACTCTAGGGGCGTCGAGGGCCTTTTTTGAGGCGATTTTACGGGTTGTTAAGCAGTTGAGTCCTATATTTTTGCTACAAGTGAATTGTATGCAAAAAATAATATTACTTACAGCCTTTCTTCTAATTACCTCCAGCCTTCAGGCCCAATGGTCTGCGGTCTCCGCGGGGGGTAACGATACGGTGGGTGGCTATATCCTAAGTTCCTCGGTGGGGGAGCTGTTGGTGGATGATGCCGCCATACCCGGTTACCGCCTCAAGTTTGGTGTGCAACAACCTTTGACCTTTCCGTGGCCCGGTGCTCGCATGAAAGGTCGCGCTGTTTATGCCACCAACCCGAATGTCCCGTTGGGGCAGGTTCAGGTACTCCTCAAACAAAACGGAACGGTCGTCGCCACCACCAACACGACCAACAGCGGGGATTTTGATTTGGGCACGAGGGGTAGCGGGTCCTATGCTTTGGAATTTGTTTCGACGGCGTCGTGGCGGGGCGTGAATACCACCGATGCCTTGGTGGCTTTGCGTCACTACACGGGGTCCATGGCTTTGACCGGAATTCGGCTCCAAGCAGGGAATGTCAACAACCGAGGCCTCGTAAATGGCCAAGAGGCTTTGAGAATTACCCAAAGGACGGTGGATAGGAATTTACCATTCCTCTCGGGGGATTGGGCCTTTGCCCCAACGCAGGTCCAGGTTCAGTTTGGAGACACGCTGGTCAATGTACCGGTTCCAGCGCTGTGTTATGGAGACGTCAATGCTTCTTATTTTCCGGCCCCTCCTGCTCGTTTGGCGGGGGACCCGCTGCTTGCGGTGGGTCGTTTGGAAGAACCAAATTCCGATACCTGGGAATGGCCGGTTTATCTAACCGAATCCAAAAGCATTGGAGCCATGACCATTGAGCTCCTCCTTCCCGAAGGCTTATCGGTGGAGGATGTCTTGGTGACGGCCAAGTCGGAGCCCCGTTCCAACGCTGACCCTGGGTTTTTGACGCACAAGCAAGAGGGTCAGGTCCTGAGGATTTCTTGGTTTGGTTTGGATGCCCTCCTACCAAGGGATGGCGAGGAACTCTTCCGCCTCAAAGTACGAGGGAACGCGAACGGTCCTCTGCGCTTGATTCCTACCAGTGAACTCGCCGATGGCATGGCCCAACCGTACAACTCGTTCCGACTTGCCGCACCGGTCCCAGGTTCGGGAGCTTGGCAAGTTGCTCTGTATCCCAATCCCAGCAGCGACAAGGCGTCGATTGCGCTGACCCTCCCATCCTCAGGAACGGTATCGTATTCGGTGGTGGATGCCTTGGGTCGATTGGTGGTGGAGGGACGAGAATTTGTTTCAGCCTCCGGCTACAAAGGCATTGAACTGGAAAGCAGCTCTTGGTCCGCAGGAACCTACTCCGTCCGAATCCAATGGCAAGGAGCCAGAACGACCGAAGACCGGCTCTTGCGCTTTGTTAAATTAAATCGGTAAAACTTCAAATTCCTTTTATGAAAGATTTTAGACTTTTGTTATCCGTTTTTTTGCTTTTTGGTGGGCTGTTTCAGGCGGTGGGGCAGTCTGTTCCATCCTACGTCCCAACCAACGGATTGGTCGGTTGGTGGCCATTCAACGGAAATGCACAGGATGCGTCAGGGAATGGGAATCATGGAACGGTCAATGGGGCGACCCTAACGACGGATAGGCTTGGGAACCAAAATGGGGCGTACAGTTTTAACGGAATAGATAATTGGATTCAAGTACAGGATCATCCTAGTTTGAGGCCAAGTCAAATAACCATTGCTTTATGGGTTAAATTATCAGCTAACAATAATCAATACGGTTTAGTCACCAAAACGAACGTACAAAATGCGGTTGGGGAGCAATATTCCGTTCAATTTAATTTCATGGCTCTTAACGAGGCTCGCTTTTCAATTAAAAATGGAAGCAATTGTCAACCTGGAAATAATTGGAGGGAAATTGGGATACCATCAGTTCATCAAGTCCAACAATGGCAAATGATTGTTTGTACCTATGATGGCACAACTCTAAAATATTACCTAAATGGAATTCTTAATTCAATTCAATTAAATCATTCCGGAGGAATTGATCAATGTATTGGAGGTAGTTTAAATTTTGGACGTTATTGGTATTGTTGCAATTTTCTTTTGGGAGACCTAGATGACATAGGCATTTGGAACCGAGCATTAACCCTTCAAGAAATAACTGACCTCTACAGCGCCCAATCATGTCAGGTTTCCCTCACAACTCAACCATCCAACCAAACCATAGGGGCGAACAGGAATGCACATTTCTCGGTGGTTTCCTCAGAGCCTAATTCCACCTTTCGTTGGCAAACCAATTTGGGCTTCGGTTTTCAGGATTTACAGAATGCGGGGCAATATTCAGGGACCCAAACATCGACCCTGACGGTTTCAAACACCTCGCTGCAGAATGACAATCAGTTGTTCCGTTGTATTGTATCCACCACACATTGTGGAATTGATACATCCGATACGGCCACTTTGAATGTAAATTCTTCATCAAATTCAAACAGTGTGCCCAACAAGTTCAACTACCAATTGGTGGTTCGGGATACAACGGGACAATTGGTGACCAACCGACCTGTGAGCATGCGTTTGTCTCTTCAAAGGGGGCCTCAGATGTCCAACCTGTACACGGAGACCCATCAAATTACCACCAACTCTAACGGCTTATTGACCACCACCATCGGGTCCGGAATGCCTACCCATAGCTCCATGGATAGTTTGGATTGGTCTTTGGGGGAAGTTTTTGTCAAAACCGAAATCGATATGAATGGTGGCTCCAATTATTCATTGGTAAACACCCGTGAATTACTCAGTGTTCCTTATGCCTTGTATTCCCTGAACAGTGGAAATAGTACGCCAGGTCCCGTTGGCCCTATGGGGCCTCAAGGTCCTGCTGGAGCGACGGGCCCACAAGGCCCTCAGGGAGCGCCGGGTGCTTCTTTGCCAAGCGGAGGCCAAAAGGGTCGAGTGCTCAAAATGTGTGATAACGGACCAAGATGGTTATATCTTAATCAGGATTGTCCAGTTGTACCGGGAGGGTACGCTATTGGTGACATTGTAGGCGGAGGAATTGTATTTTACCTTGATTCTACTGGTCAACATGGACTAGTTTGTACCCAAAATGACCTCGGATTATATCAGTGGGGATGTTATGGTGGTAGTATTACGGGTACATCTACCGCACTTGGTACCGGTCAAGTAAATACAAATCTCATTTTAAATGGTTGTTCTCAACGACCCATTGCTGCGAGTATATGTGATGATTTGGTGTTAAATGGACATTCCGATTGGTATTTACCATCATTAATGGAATTAAATTTATTATATCAAAATCTTGTTACGTTGAATATTGGTGTTTTTCAAAATGGAATATACTGGAGCAGTTCAGATTCTAATTTAGGTGGTGGCGCTTATAGCAATGGTGGAAATGAAGGTAAGGATACCAATCGCCAAGTGCGTGCTGTTCGGGCTTTTTAATGTGTTCGAATTTTAAAAAATACTTTTTTTAATTGCTGATCTTTTTTCATAATTATTAGTAGAAATTAACAATTATCCTTCTCTTTATGGCAGCAAACAAAAGGCCTCCCATTTCATTTTTTTTGTTATTGGCGATTATTCTAGACTTTAATTTTCTTCAAGGGCAAACTATCCCCTCCTACGTCCCTACCAGCGGATTGGTAGGGTGGTGGGGATTTAATGGGAATGCGCAGGATGAAAGTGGAAATGGCAATCATGGGGCTATTAACGGTTCTGGTATTTCTCCATCTTCGGATCGTTTCAATTTGACTAATACCGCTTATTTTTTTAACGGATCTAATTCTTGGATATCGATTCCGCATAGTTCTAGCTTCAATTTCGGTAATACAATGACCGTATCCACCTGGTTTTACAAAACGGGCGTAAGTTCAATTAGTTGCTGCAAAAGCGACCTTATTACCAAAAATCGCGATGTTGACCCCAACAGCATTACACTTAGAGTCAACCAAGACAACGGCAACAGTTTAGGGTTCAGTGCCTCTAATGTGGGTGGAGCCGGGGCTTCAACAAGTGTTTTGGATAATCGTTGGTACCACGTTGTTGGAACTATTGACAATGGTCTAGTTCGAATTTATGTTAATGGCGTTTTGGAGGATTCCGCCACCTATCCTAATTGGAATATAGGTTCAAGCCCAAGTCCTTTTTTGATAGGTAAACAGCAGGGCACGGGGGCTTCCAATTTCTTCTATTTGTGGACAGGGAAAATTGACGATATAGGATTTTGGAACAGGGCATTGAATCAAACAGAAATTTCCAATCTTTTTCGAGCTTGTCGAATTACAAACCAGCCGGTTAACGTCAACGCCTCTACCAATCAACCGGCCACATTTACAGTTACAACCCCGATGCCCAATTCACAGGTACAATGGCAAACGGATATGGGTTTGGGATTTCAAAACTTAAGCAACGCCGGCCAATACTCGGGGGTGACGAGTTCAACCCTGACGGTCGCCAATACCTCCCTGCAAAACAACAATCAATTGTTTCGCTGTATTGTCACTACCCCCAACTGTGGTTCGGATACATCGGATATTGTCACTTTGACGGTTAGTTCAAGTGGTCAGGCTCCCGCTTTGCCTCGCAAGTTCAATTACCAAGCGGTGGTCAGGGACTCGATGGGTGCTTTGATAACCAATCGCAATGTCAGCCTGAGGGTGACCCTTTTGAGGGGCTCTGCGCCCCATTCGCCGGAATTGTTCAAGGAGACGCATCAGGCCAATACCAACGTGTCGGGCCTCCTAACAGTCAAAATTGGGAATGGGCAGTCCATCCTGGGTTCTGTGGATTCCATTGATTGGTCGCAGGGAATGGTTTACCTCCGCACCGAAATCGATCCAACGGGTGGAAACACTTTCTCCGTGGTGAATACCGCGGAACTTCTGAGTGTTCCCTATGCCTTGTATTCGCTGAACAGTGGTGGCGGTCCCCCTGGGCCTGCGGGGCCACAAGGACCTTCGGGTCCTATGGGCCTTCAAGGTGTGCAAGGCGCTCCGGGGAATGACGGGGTTGGAATTTTGAGCATCACCAATACCGGCAACAATATGGTGATTACCCTTTCCAATGGGAATACCTATTCGGTGCCCCTACCTGCCCCCAACGATCAGGCCGCAAAGAATGCCAAAACATTAATTTACACGACCGACGGGTTTTAAATTTTCAATATGAAACTATTAAAATTGTATCACCTATTCTTGCTTATTTTTCTTTTGTCAATAGGTCATGTTGAAGCCCAAAATCTAAGCTTTTCTAATCCTAAGCTTATTGAAAGTGCAGATACGGTGCCTGTTGGAAAAACTTATAAAATTGAATCATTTATTTTTTCTAGGGATATACCTAACTTATCTGCAGTATATCATACTCCAGAGAATATTCAGAATGACAATATTATAGTTAATGGTTCCATTGTATCAATTAGGTCTTCTCGCTTTAGCGGCTATTTACAAACATCAATTTTGTGGGAGCAAAAGTTGCCCATATGGTTACCCTCTGGTACCATAATTGCCCCTTCAACCGGAGTTCGTTACATCAATATTGTTGAATTTACTTTAAATCCTTAGCCATGAAGGTCAAATTGTATTTTCTGTTTTTTTTGATTTTACCAACATTTGTTTTTTCTCAAGGTTCAAATCTACAATTCAACCAAGTTCTGAATCTAAAGAATGGCGATACCTACACGGTTCCAACTGGTAAGGTTGTTAAAGTAGAGTCGATTTATTCTGATTATTATAATTTATCTGTTGTTTATAATTATATAGGTTGTGATCAAGTAAGCGGAACAAGATGTTATTATAAGCTGAATAATACATCCTATAGCGTTCACCCAGGTTTGCCAAACAACCCATTTGCAATGTATCAAATCGGCGATCTTATCGCCCGTTTATCCGTAAATGGTCAAGGCTTTAATTATGTTAATGATACTTTATACACTATGTATTCGGGTATATATTGTGGATCTCAAAACCCTTATAATGCTTGCTCGCCAGCAGTAAATGTCGGTCTTAATCCTGAAAGGGGAGTAATTGATGATAGGAATTTGCCTATCTGGTTAAAGGAAGGTAAGCAAATTGCGATATCTGCATTAGTTCCTGAGAACTATTATAACCCACCAAATTTAACGCAGCCGTATGTCAGAGGGTCTGGCACTTTTATTACAGCAATTGAGTTTAATATAGTTCCCTAGATATTTTTAAAAATTATTACTTTTTATTTGCTTAAAATATCCTGAACATTCATGTTTAATCTGATTTTATAATGAGATCTAAAATATTTTTTTTATTCTTATCTTTTTTGTCCGCTGGTTGTGCGCCTTTGCAACAAGTTTCAATTATGAGGGTTGATAAAATTGAGAATTATAAGTACATCTACATAACACCCACCAATCGAATTAATTCTAGTTCAGGAGCTGTTTATGGTAACCAATACGGGGTTTACGGTGGAAGTTCTAGTAAAAGTATTAATCCCAGTGAAGTGATTTCAGGGGTTCTTTTGAAGGAAGGATTTATGCAATTACCAGAGCTTAAACCAGAGTTGATTAATGAAACCCTGATCATTAATTACGGTGAGAGCGGTCGTCGTCCTAGGGCATTTGGTTATACGATTGAAGTAACGATTCAATTTCTTTCAGCAAAAACCAATACCAAGGTTTGTTCATGTACCGCCGAGGGCCAAGGGGAAACTGAAGTTGACGACATTCGGAGGGCTATTAATCGATGTTTATCGGGCTTGTTGGGAAAAGAAAGTCCGGTGTATTGAGTTGTTGGTAAGTTTTATTTTGAATCCTGTCGAGAGCCCCAAGCGGTTTTGGGTCCGTGGCATTCGTATTTTCAAACTTCCATCGAATAACATAAAACCGCCCCGACCTTGACCAAGGATCCTGAATCGAACGAGCACCCGGCCCAAGCATCGCCAACAGCCCAACCCGCCCCGCTGGCACTATCCACCCCGCCGGCTGAACCCGCGCCAGCAGCATCAACCCCTCCAACCAGCGACCTGGGGGAGCTGCGGGAGGCGTTGGTGAGGTTTAGGGAGGAGAGGCGGTGGGGGGTGTACCACAACCCCAAGGATTTGGCGTTGGCTTTGTCGGTGGAGGCGGGGGAGTTGTTGGAGGTTTTTTTGTGGAAATCGGGGGAGGAGGCAGATTTGGGGCGTGTTAAGGAGGAATTGGCGGATGTATTGGCCTATGCTTTGTTGTTGGCGGACCGCTGCAACCTGGATGTGCGGCAAATCGTTTTGGACAAAATCGCCCAAAACGCCCTCAAATACCCGGTAGACAAAGCCGCGGGGAATGCCCGCAAATACACCTGCTTGTAATTTTTGATTTACCTTTCCCTTTTTAAATTTGTTTTACTTGGTATTTATTAATTCCCCATGAAACTTATTAATAATCAAAATTCATCTCTGATTTCAGAATTGAATAAGGTAGTTTTAAAGGATTCAGAAATTCTTATAGCTGCAGATTATTTAACCGTTCATTCGCTATATAGCGTTATAGATTCCATTGGTGAGTGTAACAATATTAAATTACTTATTAATTTAGATCCTAGCGACGACCCACGTTTTTGCTATGACCCTTACGAATTAACTTTTAATTTGAATCTAATCACGCCTTATAAAGCAAAAAGCATCTATGATCTTATTGATTTAAAATTTCAAGTACGTTTAGGGTCAGTAGGTGGTCAGAAATTTATTTTAGTTAAAAACAACGACCATATTGAGTGTTTTTCTATAGTGCCTCATGATTTCAATGCTGTAACATTAGGATTAATTCCAAGTTCGAAGCCAATTATTTTAACTCATTTTGAAGATTATAATAGGCAATTCTATCAATTATTTGAAAATTTTTGGTCTATTAGCCCAAAAGATCTGAAAGCAAACTTGCTTAGTCAATTAAAGCAATTATTTAACTATAACTCTCCTGAGCATTTATATAAATTCACTTTATATCATATCTTCAAAAATTCATCAATAAATGAAGAAAACGAGAATCGAATAAGTAAAATAGGATTTAAACAAACCGAGATTTGGAAGTTCTTATATAATTTTCAAAAAGATGCTGTTCTTGGGGCAATAGATAAAATAGAAACCTATGGGGGTTGTATAATCGCAGATTCAGTCGGTCTGGGGAAAACATTTGAGGCGCTTGCGGTTATCAAGTACTATCAAATGCGTAATGATAGAGTTTTGGTTTTATCTCCCAAAAAACTAAGGGATAATTGGCTGATATACTCACTTAACGATGTGCTTAATTTTTTATCCAAAGATAGATTTAATTTCGATGTAGTTAATCATACCGACCTTTCAAGAACAAGTGGCTATTCTGGTAATATTAACCTTGAATCTATTAACTGGGGGAACTATGATTTGGTGGTCATTGATGAGTCGCACAACTTTAGAAATAACGATCCAAGAAGAAATACCATTACCCGTTATCAGCGGTTAATGAATGATATTATCAAGATGGGGGTTAAAACAAAGGTGTTGATGTTATCTGCAACTCCTGTTAACACCCGAATGAACGATATCAAAAACCAGATAGCCTTCATCACCGAACAAAATGATGAAGCGTTAGCGCCACATGGTATAGCAAGTATTGAACAAACACTACGTAAGGCTCAGGCTAAATTCAATGCCTGGTTAAAATCCAATAACGGTTCAACTGCTAGCAGAGAAAGTTTGATCAATGGTTTGGATGGATCATACTTCAAGCTATTGGATTTGTTAACCATTGCCAGGTCAAGAAAGCACATTGAAAAGTATTATGATGTTAACGATATTGGGAAGTTCCCAGATCGACTTGCACCAATCAATCGACATACCGACTTTGATGTGAACGGCTCACTGAAAGCTATGGATAAGGTAAACGATGAACTGAATGCGTTGAACCTCGGCTTTTACTCACCATTATCATACGTTCGAGACGATAAACGGAGCTCATACGAGGCCAAATACGATATAACCACTTCAAAGGGTAGCATATTCAAGCAAATTGAACGTGAAAGTAGTTTAATTCACCTGATGCGTGTGAACCTGCTTAAACGATTAGAAAGTTCTGTTCACTCGTTCCGACTAACACTAGAGGGACTACTCAGACAGATTGATGGTCTGTTAAACAAGATTGAGGTGGCAAACAGAACAGAATCATTTTATGAAGACCTGGATATTACAGAGGTGGACACTGAGGATTCTTTGCTCGATGATTTATTAACTGGAGGTAAAGTCAAGGTATTGCTTCAGGATATGGATTTGATTCGCTGCAAGGAGGAACTTTTGGATGATAAACAAAGACTGGAAAACCTATTGGCACAAACCAAGGTGATTGACGAAAGCAGAGATGCTAAGTTAAAAGAACTAAAAGAGCTTATTAAAAACAAGGTTGAAAACAACCTGAACCAAGGCAATAAAAAGGTTATTGTGTTTTCGGCATTTGCTGACACGGTAAAGTACTTATACGAAAATTTGCATTCCTGGGCGCTCAGCGATCTAAAAATCAACTCAGCTATGGTTACAGGTGGTGATACTAACAAAACCAATCTAAATGACTGTAAACCCGATTTAGGGCATATTCTCATCAACTTCTCTCCGCTGTCCAAAAAACGTGAATTAATTTACCCAGATAGCAAGGGTCAAATTGATTTACTAATCTGTACCGATTGTATTTCTGAAGGTCAAAACTTACAAGATTGCGACTACTTAGTTAACTACGATATTCACTGGAACCCAGTTCGTATTGTTCAACGTTTTGGACGTATAGACCGTATCGGCTCTGTGAACGATAAAATACAACTGGTAAACTTCTTCCCGAACCTGGAGCTAGATACATACATTGATTTAATTGGTCGTGTAAAAGGAAGAATGCAAATCTTAGATGTATCTGCTACGGGCGATGATAACATCATTGAAGAACCGAGTGTTGGTTATGGCGATTTGGATTACCGCAAACGCCAGCTCAGGCAAATGCAAAGCAAAGTTTTAGATCTGGAAGATATTGAGGGTGGTATTAGTATCACCGATTTAACCTTCAACGATTTTAAGATTGATGCTGAACGTTTATCTAATCATGAACGTGAGCATTTTGAGAATGCACCCAAAGGGATATTCTCCATCACGTCAAAGAACACCGAGGAAGCTGAAGCTGGAATTATTTTCTGTTTTAATGACCTAAACGGAGCCTTAACCGACACGAGTACATACAGCGCAACACATCCATACAGCTTATGCTACATGAAGAGCAATGGTGATGTATTTGTTCCTGCAAATAACCCAAAGAAAACATTAGACCTATACAAGAAATTTTGTATGGGACAACCTGAGGTGTTAACCACTTTGATCAGCACGTTCAATAAAGAGACCAAATCCAACAAGCAAATGGGATCGTATGTTTCAATCCTTCAATCTGCATTAACTCACATTAAAGGGGTTGATGATGAATTAGGTTTGGATACCCTTGCTTTTGCAGGCGGAACTAAAATGAGTAAAACCCAGCACACAGAGGCTTTTGAATTAGTAAGCTACTTGATTGTGAAATAATGAGCAGTGAAATCATCCGCATATTGCAATTGCCTGAAAAGTGCTTGGTGAACAAGAAAATCACTAAGGCATTTTTTAAGCGCAATTTTGATATGACAAGAACTGAACGCAATTTACTGGATGATGCCAATTCCGTTATATCCATTGACTGGATAGCTTCTATTAGCCAGTCAAATGCCAATGTATCAGCTTGGCAAGATGCTGAATCTACCTTTGAGGAAATTGAAGTTATTGCCGTTACAACCAATACAGATAACCTAAATAAACAGGCAACTCCCATCATTGATTTGATACAGAAGTATATCCCTTACCACTTATTACTGGTAGTTACGGATGGAGCTAAAACGGTTTGGAATGTAACTTACAAACGAATCAATCAAAACGATAACAACAAAAGAACCGTAGATAAGAAGTTTACATCGGAACTCATTGATTTGAATGGTGATAATGCCATTCACAAAGCATTCATTGAATCGCTTAATTTTAGCAAACTGGTTTCAACTGATTTAAAAGTATTGTATGATTCATACATACAGTGTTTTGTTGGATTAAATACAGCTCCTATAATTGGCGCTTTTGAAACAAGACCTACTGAACGTACCAAAGAAGATGTTGAGTTGCTAGTTAGAATTAACCAACTAGAAAAAGAAATTACCACACTTAGCAATTCTGCACAAAAGGAAACACAACTAAATAAACGCATTGAGTTGAATACCAAATTGCAGCATAGACGTAAACAAATAGAACAACTCAAAAATACCATAACAAATGCATGATGGAAAAGATAGATAAAGGACACTCTCTAAGCCAAAGCACCGATTTTGTGGCTCAGAATATAGAAACACTTAAATCCCTGTTCCCTACTATTGTAAAGGAAGGGAAAATTGATATAAAGGAGTTGCAAGCTTTATTGAGTGATGAAGTAGAATCCGAAGATGAATATTACCGCTTCACCTGGGCTGGTAAAAGCATGGCAAGAGGTGAAGCCAACAAACCAAGTACTGCTACTCTTAGACCAGATAAAGAAAGCAGCAAGGATTGGGACACCACTCAAAATATTTTTATTGAAGGCGATAACTTGGAAGTATTAAAACTTTTGCAAAAAAGCTATGCCAATAAAATAAAAATGATTTACATAGACCCTCCCTACAATACAGGGAACGACTTTGTATATAAAGATAATTACAACGACAATCTAGGAAATTACTTATCTATCACTGGGCAAGTTGATGATGAAGGAAAACGCATAAACACCAATAGTGAAAGTGATGGTAGATACCATAGTAATTGGTTAAACATGATGTACCCAAGATTGAAATTAGCTCGTAACCTGCTAAAAGAAGATGGTGCAATATTTATTTCAATTGGTGTTGAAGAATTAGATAATCTTAAAAAAGTATGCAATGAAGTGTTTGGTGAAGATAACTTCATCGAGGTTTTCTCATGGGTTAAAACGAGCACTCCACCTGCCCTTTCCACTAAATCAAGGAAGACTAATGAATATATATTGTGCTATGAAAAGGGGAAGAATCCAATAAAATATAAGGGCGAAGCACTAGATGGTGGTGATCAACCATTACTAAATTCAGGAAATTCGATTGGTCAATTAAAATTTCCAAAAGAAAGTGTACAATTTAACACTAAAAATTTCACAGATGGGTTACTCAAAGCTGGTAAAAATGATCGGGTAAGTTTATTAAATGATTTACAAATCAAAAATGGTTATGCTGACAAGGACATAATTTTAGAAGGTGAATTTAAATGGACACAAGATTTTTTGAATGAAGAATTACAAAAGGGCACCAAATTCATAATCAAAACAACTAACCTATCGATTAGGTTTATTAGAGATGAAGAAGGTTTTAAGAGACCGACAAATTTTATTAAGGACAAGATAATATCACCATTGATTAATAAGCCTGAAAATGGTGTAGGCACAAATGAGAATGCAAGTTCAGAACTATCAACATTAATTGGTAAAGACATTTTTGACTTTCCGAAACCAGTAAGTCTAATCAAATACCTGATTGGTTTTATTGTTGAAAATGAAAACGATTTGGTTTTAGACTTTTTTGCTGGATCAGGTACAACAGCCCATGCTGTAATGGAACTTAATTCTTTAGATGCAGGTAGTCGTAGGTTTATTTGTGTCCAGCTTCCAGAAAAAACAGAAGACAAAAGTGAAGCCTACAAAGCAGGTTACAAAACTATTTCACGGATTACATTGAAAAGAATAATAAAGGCTGGTGAATTGTTACAAACTGTAAAAAATAATGATTTATTTACTGAAGAAGGCAAAACCTTAGATATTGGATTCAGAGCATTTAAATTGGATAGTTCCAATATTAGAGCATGGGATGGCTATCCAGATACCTTGGAAGATAATCTATTCAATGCTGGTAGCAATATTAAAGAGAATAGAACTGAAGAGGATGTGCTTTATGAAATACTCCTCAAATACGGTTTAGATTTAACCATGCCAATTGAGCAAAAAGCAATTGCTGGTATACAAGTATTCAATATTGGAATAGGAGCATTGTTTATTTGTTTGGGAGATAATATTACCACAGCGGTGGCTGAAGGAATTGGAAAATGGAAGGAAGAATTGCAACCTGCTACATCCAAGGTAATTTTTAAAGACACTGGCTTTACGGATGTAGAAAAAACTAACAGTATGCAAATTTTGAAACGCTATGGTATACTTGAGGTAAACACCATTTAAATTTTAATCATGGAAAAGATAACCAAAGAACATCATTTAAGTCAAAGCAAAAATATTATTTCACAGAACTTAGAACAGTTAAAGGCAATTTTCCCCCAAATATTTAAGGAAGGAAAAATTGATAAGGAAGAATTATTATCCATTTTAGGTGATGAAATAGAATCTAATGAGGAATATTACCGCTTTACTTGGGCTGGTAAAAGTATGGCAAGACGTGAAGCAAATAAACCAAGCACAGCTACCCTTAGACCCGACAAAGAAAGCAGCAAGGATTGGGACACCACCCAAAATATTTTTATTGAAGGCGACAATTTGGAAGTTTTGAAATTGTTGCAAAAAAGCTATGCCAATAAAATAAAAATGATTTACATAGATCCTCCCTACAACACTGGTAAGGACTTTGTGTACAAGGACAATTACAACGACAACCTTGGCAATTATTTAGCCATTACAGGACAAGTAGACGAGGAAGGTAGGCGCATAAGCACTAACAGTGAAAGTGATGGAAGATACCATAGCAATTGGTTAAATATGATGTATCCTCGATTGAAATTGGCTAGAAATCTTCTCAAAGAGGATGGAGTGATTTTTATATCAATTGATGATAATGAATTTGATAATTTAAAGAAGTTAT
>Ga0209972_10001620_pt1 | contig 19358 bp, 11 predicted proteins | sample NOAtaG_7_FD_187302 | JGI IMG/M metagenome (GOLD analysis project Ga0209972, IMG submission 187302) | Freshwater lake microbial communities from Lake Erie, under a cyanobacterial bloom - NOAA_Erie_Diel1S_2200h metaG (SPAdes) (version 2) | ecosystem: Environmental > Aquatic > Freshwater > Lake ... | reverse complement strand
TGCTGGCCGCCCGAGGGTCTGCCATGCAGTTGAGGACAGCCAAGGCTTCGACTTCGATGTGACGGCGAGTTGCATGCCGCGAGGTACATCGCGAGATGTTTCTCGAGGTATATCTCGAGGTATATCACGAGACGTATCACGAGACGTATCGCGAAACGTATCTCTGGGCACACCTCAGGAAAACTGGGGGGTGCGCTCTGCATAGGCATGGTCCATCCCCAAATCCGGAAGATCCGAGTCGCTTTCTCGCGGTGTGCTTTCCGAGGTGGCCCCTTGACGTGACGCGGGCGGCGCTTTGGCGCGCCCTGCATCGCCTTTGGCTTCTTGGGGCTGCGGATGTCGACGCCCGGGTCTGCCTGACGGGCACGCGGAGCATTGATCTGCGTGGAGGCCAGGCTTGCAGCATCGACGCGGGTCCCACGCACGCTCAACGCGATCCGTTGGTATCGCAGCAGACAGGGTTTGGGCAAGAAGAGCGCGCTGACGATTCCCGTCAAATCCTTTTCGAACTCGCCGCAATTCCATCGGTCGTCGTCGCAGCCACCCCGTCCATTCGATCCGACCGTATGGCTCAAATCGTCGGATGCTGTCCCCGCGCCGTCGAACTTGGGCTTCGAATCGGAATGACGGTTGCACAGGCAGAAGCCGCATGCCCCCGTATGCAGGTGCGGGCAGATCGGTGGCCGGCGCGACTTGCGCAGTTGGTCGCAGGCCGCGACGAGGGTGGGGCCATTGGTCGGGTCCAGGAGGTGCTGCGGCGATTCGTTGTCGATTCAAGTTGCGATGCGCTTGTCTTGCGTTCCGATTTCGCGACCTGGTCCGTCATGTTGCGGCGGATGGCAGTATGCCTCGAACGATGGATTCCTCGTGTTGCCGTCGAGTCTTCGGGCGAGCGACGGTTTGGCTTGCTCGGAGACCTTGCCGGTTGCGCGACGTTGTTCCGATCAACCTACCTGACGGAGCAGAGGCTGATGCGGCGCATCGCCGAGTCCTTCGCTGCGCGTGGCTTTCAGACGCATTTGGCGACGGCCTCCACGATCGGTGCGGCGGTTGCGCTGGCGCACTACGGGTTTCAGGATCTCCGTCATGGCGACCTTGCCGAAAGCCAGGGCGATGGATCTCATTCGGGCCTCCGGCCCCGCGGACGCTGGCGTGCGGCGCCTCGGGGCCGCGAGCTGGAGGCCTTGGAGTCGTTGCCAATCGAGGCGCTGCGGCTATCGCAAGGCGCCCTCGAGGATCTGCATGCGGTTGAGGTGCGCACAATCGGTCAACTGGCTCGCTTGAGACGAGAAGGCGTGGCTGCGCGCATGGCCGGCCGGATCGCTGATGAACCGGACGCGCACGAACCTGGCCGCAGCGGGGGGCGCAATGGCATTGGCGTCACTGGCAGCACGCGAAAGCAGCGGGCAGCTACCCGCCGAACAGGGCGACGCACAGCCTCTCTGAGAGACGAAGGGTCGCCTGTCGACTCGCTTTTCAGTTCTCACTTTGATTCGCTCGACAAGGCCGCAGACGCGGAGGAAAGGACGCGTGATTCTCGAAGCGGGGAGCACTGTCCGGGGCTTCCGGATCTCCCATCCCCGGGCTCTGGACATACCGCGTCAGGTGGAGAATGCGGCGCTGGCGCGCTCATCGGCGACCGCGAGACGTGCAGCCCTCTTGTGCGGCTCGATCAGGCTCTTGGAAATGCATTCGAGGCGCTCATTCCGCTTCGGCTCGAGGAGTCCGTCGTCTTCACGAGGGCATTCGAGGGCCCATGCAGCCGGCTTGATGCAATCTTTGTGGCATGTGGCCAGCTTGTCGACCAGCTTGCGACGCATCTCGATGCAAGACGCGAAGGCGTGAGGGTTTCGCGCTGGCGCTTTCGGCATGCCGAATTGCCGATGGATCTCTCGACTGATGCGTCAATGGATTGTGCGCATGAACGGCAGATGCGTGGCGCATCGTTGCCGCAGCCCGGAATCCGGCGCAGGATTTCCGAAGTGGAGCTGCGCTTGACCGCACCCAGTTCGAGCCGCATTCATCTCTGGTCGATCCTTCGCCCAAGGCTCGAAGCGCTTCCGCTTGATCACGGCGTCGAGGAAATCGTGGTCCGGCTTGAGGAAGCGGCGCGCATGCGCGTTCTGCAGCAGCGGCTGCCGTTGTCGAGCATGGAGGCAGCCACGACGCTCCATGCAGCGGCAACCTGCACGCCACGGCGTGAAGCCCATTTCAGACAAGAACCGACGGACTCGTCTGCGACCGAGGCGCAGGGCATTCTGCCTGCAGATGGCGAACGGGACTCGGACGACCATCGAAGCAAGACCGTTGCTGTGCCGGCCAGCATGTCAGCGGCCGACCGAGACGTCTCGCCCTCGACGGCCCAGCAACTCGAATCGCGCGATGAGGGACGGACGTCCGCGGTCGAATCGCCGCGGCATGGTCGCACGCCCAGACTTCAGGACGCGCTGCATGCGGACGCGGGTTCTCCCGCCGCATGGAGTGGATTGCATGATGCCTGTGCTGGCTGGGTTTCAGTCCGGCATGCGGCGTCGATCGCAGGCCGCAGTGCACCCGATCCCGAGACGCACTCGGCCATCCGTGCCCGGGAGCGACAGTGGATCGATCTCGTCGCTGCGCGCTTTGGCCGAGAATGCATCCGCAACGCGGCATCGATCGGGCATGGCCGCGATGCGTACGTGGCGGCATGCGAACCCGGGGCCGACGCCATGGCGAACCGCGCGATACACGCAGGACGACGTCCCAGTCAGTTCTTCAGAACCGAGGAGCCAGCGTCCGTCGTGGGGAACGGTTTCAGTCATGCGCTCGCTTCCTGCATCGCAGAGCGTAGATCGTGGTACGCGCCCTCGCCGTGCACGCCCTCATCGGCGACGATATGGCCTTCGCTGCACTGGCGCGGACGGGAGTGGCCTGTCTCCGCCATTGATGGATGGGAGCGCATCGCAGCCCGCTGGTGGGATATCCCCGCGACCTGCCGATCAGATTCGGTTTGTTGGCAGCCTCCGCCATGTGACAGCGCCACCGGCGAAGCCAAGGCACACGGTCAGGCGGCGACGATTGCCCTGCTGAGCGGCAGGCTGCACGCGCGACTCCGCGTCGGAAGCGGGCTTTGGATCTTCGTGCGCCTCCCCGAGCGCATAGGTGCTTCCCCACCGGTCTCGCGTCTGCATGCCCAAGCCACCGACACATCGGAGTCGGCTGAGTCGAGACCCGAACAGCTCTTGAGCTCTCGAGGCTCTTCGTGCGCCAACGTGCCTGAAGAAGCGCGCGGCGACACAGGCGCGCATGCAGGCGCCAATCCATGGCCAAATTCGGGGGCCGGTTCGGGGGCCGGTTCGAGAGCCGATTCGCGGGCCGATTCGCGGGCCGATTCATGGAGTACACGCTGCGAAGGCGCCTTCCGGATTGGACTTCCCATCCTTGTTCTTGGCGCATGGGGGTAGATCATGCCTGAAGAGCCATCAGCCAAACTCTGGCAGCATCCGCTGCGTCAGATGCTCTCTGCCGGAGATGAGCGTGCGACGCACCTGCAGGCACATGCATCGACTGGGTCTAGGCTCTGTCTGACGGATCCGCCGGGCTTCAATCCGCACGGCATCCCGGCTGGCGGCGTCGGGTTCAACTCACTGTATCGCTGCGGATACAGCTTCGTTTCCCCTCCTTCCCATCCGGGCGCCGATGCAGATTTCGGGCCTTCGGCGATCCGTCAGACAGAACCTAGGCTCTGCCTGACGGATCCGCCGGGCTTCAATCCGCACGGCATCCCGGCTGGCGGCGTCGGGTTCAACTCACTGCATCGCTGCGGATACAGCTTCGTTTCCCCTCCTTCCCATCCGGGCGCCGATGCAGACTTCAAGGCCCATCGAGTTTGGCCCTCGGCGATCCATCAGACAGAACCTGGACGGCGTACGTCTGAGCGACGCTGGGGCGAGATCGCCGTTACCAGCAATCACAGCTTTCTCAGTGGCGCCAGCCACCCTGAGGAGCTTGTCCGTGAGGCAGCCAGGCTTGGCCACGCCGGAATCGCCTTGACCGACTTCGAGACTTTCGGTGGCGCCGTGCGGGCACATGTCGCCGCCCGCGAGATCCATGTCGGCGATCGAGGTGGTCCGCAGGCAGGCGAACGGTTTCGCCTGGCGCATGGGGTTCGCATGCGATTCTCGGTCGACGATGTGCCATCGGTGCAGTCGGTCGATGGGCACGCGCTCGGGAAGGGCGTATGGATCGGCGATGGCCAGACGATCGATCTCCTGCTCTATCCGACCGATCGGGCGTCCTGGGGCGCGCTGTGTCGTCTGCTTACAAAGGCGCGAACACTGGCTCCCCAAGTCGGCGAAGATGAAACGCGGATTCGCGGGCACTTGCGCCCGGAGGACCGGCGAAGGCGGCTTCCGCTCCATGACCTCGTCGAATTGCTGCATGAGCCCATGCGTGGCGGCGATGGACTTCTCGCCGTGCTTTGTGCCCCGCGGCTTCCGAGCCAGCGTGTGCTCGAGGCCGCGGAAGGGCTTTCGCGCCTGATGCCCGATCGATTTGCCGTGGCCCTGACGAGGGTCGATGATCCCGAGAGTGCGGCCGAGTCGGAACGATCATGCGTGCTGGCCGACGTGCTTGGCGTGCCGGTTGTCGCCTCGAGCGACGTCCGCATGCATGCGCTCGCGCGCAAGCCGCTCCTCGACACGCTCGCGTGCATCAGGGACGGCGTGTGCATCGATAGGGCAGCGCGCCAGGTCGCGCTGCACGCCGAACGTCGCCTGCGTCCGGCGAGCGACATCATGCGGCGATATGCGGATCGTCCCGACGCACTCGAGACGGCATGGCGATTCCTTGATCGCGCCGCCGCCTTCTCGCTCGACGAACTCCGTTACGAGTATCCCGACGAGGTTGTGCCGCAAGGGATGCCTGCGATGCAGCACCTGCGTGGATTGGTCTGGCGCGGGGCTCGGGAGCGTTACCCGCGCGGCGTCCCTGCGAAGGTCGCGCGTCAGTTCGAGCATGAATTCGCCATCATCGACGATCTTGGCTACGCACCGTACTTCCTGACCGTTCATGACATCGTCGCGTTCGCCCGGTCGCGCGGCATCCTTTGCCAAGGCCGCGGGGCCGCCGCCAACAGCGCGGTCTGCTATGCCCTCGGGATCACAGCGGTCGATCCCGAGCGAATCGACGTCCTGTTCGAGCGCTTCGTCAGCCGTGAACGGAACGAGCCGCCCGACATCGACATCGATTTCGAGCACGAGCGGCGCGAAGAGGTCATTCAGCATGTCTACGCAAAGTATGGGCGCGACCGGGCGGCGCTTGTCTGCGAGGTCATCAGCTATCGAGGCCGCAGCGCCGTGCGCGATGTCGGCAAGGCCCTTGGATTTGCGCCGGACACAATTGATCGGCTGGCCAATGAGGTCGATCGATGGGGGGGTGGCGGCCTCGGGGTGCGCGACGATGTCGCGGGCGGATCCTTTGCTGTAGGCGTCGATCACGGGCTTCCGGAGTCGACGGGCTCGCGACTTCGCGCGGCGGGCCTCGATCCTGAGGCGCCGCGCGTCAGGGCGCTCGTGCAGCTTGTCGGCGAGTTGCTCGGCTTCCCCAGGCATCGTTCCCAGCACGTCGGTGGATTCGTCATCTCGCGTTCGCCGCTTTCGGAGATCGTGCCGATCGAGCAGGCCGCGATGCAGGATCGCACCATCATCGAATGGGACAAGGACGACATCGAGGCGCTCGGCATGCTCAAGATCGACCTGCTGTCGCTTGGCATGCTGACGGCACTCCGCAAAGGCATCGATCTGGTGAATGGCGACCGAGCGGCGCTGGGCGCAGGCGGCGTCGATTCGCGCCTCGATGATGCGCCTCCTGTCCGGCGCGATCTGGCGGACGTCAGTCCACGCCAGCGGCCATCCGGGAGCGCCGCTTCCATCGCCGACAACATCGATGTCGGGGCGCATGTCGACGCCGCTCCGCTCGTATTCCACGCGATCCCAAGCGAGGATTCGGCGACCTACGACATGATCTGCAAGGCCGACACCGTCGGCGTCTTCCAGATCGAGTCCCGCGCGCAGATGTCGATGCTGCCCAGGCTCAAGCCCAGGCGCTTCTACGACCTGGTCATCGAGGTCGCGATCGTACGCCCAGGGCCAATCCAGGGCGATATGGTGCATCCCTACCTTCGGCGTCGCAATGGAGAGGAACCGATCGTCTATCCAAGCGATGCCATCCGAACCGTTCTTGGCAAGACACTTGGCGTGCCGCTCTTCCAGGAACAAGCCATGGCGCTGGCGGTCGTTGCCGCCGGGTTCACGGCAGGCCAGGCCGACGAACTGCGCCGGGCCATCGCGGCGTGGAAACGAAGCGGCAACAAGATCGCCATGTTCGGCGAGGCGCTTGAAGGAGGCATGATCGCCCGCGGCTACACGCGCGAGTTCGCACAGCAGGTCTTCCAGCAGATCAAGGGCTTCTCCGGCTACGGATTCCCCGAGTCGCACGCAGCCAGCTTCGCCCATCTCGTCTATGCAAGCGCGTGGCTCAAGCGCCATCATCCGGCCGCCTTCACAACGGCGCTTCTCAACAGCCAGCCCATGGGCTTCTACGCCCCCGCACAACTGCTCCGGGATGCCAGAGACCACGGGGTTGCGGTACGCGGCGTCGACGTGCACTGCTCGCGCTGGGACTCCACGATCGAGCGGGGGCCTGACCCAAGCCCATGGATCGCGGCCCCGACGGCGCCAGCACGCACGTTGTTCGAAGGATTCGGAGCCCCAATCATCGGCGACGGGAGGCGCCTCGCGCAGGACGCCGCGGTATTCAGGATCGATGGAGCCAGCGTCGAACCCAGGATCGAGCGGCTCGAACGATCTGGATGCAGTCCGCTTCGTTGGCGCGCCGTCCATTCACATGCCATCGAGCGTGGCGTCGGTCAGTCGCCCTCCTCCCATATGCGTACGGTTCTCCGACGTGTCCACTCGAGAGGTCGCAGCGTGATCGAGGATGCGCGGACCTGCGTCGACGACGCACCCGCCATTCGCCACGAGCATGAGCGCACTGCGATCGAGGGGGATGATGGAACGCGCCAACCGTCCCGAGGCAATCGCCCGGGACGCCGCCCAGAGCCCCTGTGCGCGCCCTCCGCTCCTGCAAGGCATCCACCGGACGCTGAGCTTCGACAAGCAGACTTCCCGAGCGACGCCACACCTTCCGATTCACGACACGACGCCGGGCGTTTTCTCGTGCCTTCGCAGTCCGCCATCAGGCTCGGGCTTCGCATGGTGCGAGGCCTTGAACCGGAAGAGGCGCATCGGGTTGTCGATGCCGTCGTACGGCACGGGCCGTTTCGCAGCATCGCCGATCTGGCCGAGGCGTCGGAGGCGTCGCGGGCCACGTTGCGCAAGCTCGCGGCGGCCGATGCGTTCGGCTCCATGGCGCTCGATCGACAGCAGGCGATATGGCAGATCATGGCGCTTCGAGATCGCGAGCGGCCGCTCTGGTCGTTTGGAACGCGTTCGGACACGGTCAACGCCGAAGCGGAGGAGCGTCCCGGAGCCGCATGCGCAGACGCATATGCAGACGCATGTGCAGGTGCGGGTTCGCACGAGACGGAGCCCGCTCTTCCTCCTGTCCCCGAGCTGTCGGCAATTGCCCGTGACTTTGAGTCGACCGGAGTGACGCTGAAGCGGCATCCGCTCGCCTGCCTACGCGATCAACTTCAGAAGTCGCGCATCATCCCTTGCGGCCATCTCCGCGATGAACAGCGCGCGCCGGCAGGCAAGCGCGTGCGGGTCGCCGGGCTCGTCCTTGTCCGGCAGCGTCCTTCGACCGCCAAGGGCATCGTCTTCATGACCATCGAGGACGAATCGGGCGTTGCGAATCTGATCTTCCGTCCCAAGGTCTACGAGCGGCTCAGGCCGTCTGTCCGAGGGGCGGTACTTCTTGCCGTTGGAGGCAAGGTCGAGCGGAGAGATGGCGTTGTCCACGTCTTGGTGCAATCTGCGCGGGATCTCAGCGGCCATCTCGTCACGGAAACCTCCGTCATAGCAACCCAGTCGAGGGATTACCGATGATCGTTCTCCGCGCAGATCGAAGGCGAGACACGCGTGCGCAGCCTCGGGTACGCTTTCCGCATGCACCGTGGCACCAGCGCCCTCCGCCAACAGCCCGACTCGCCGACCAGTCTGCGCCATGCCCGCAGGGGCCAGCCGGGGATGTCGATCGCACGCTCGATCCCGTCGCTGTGGCGGGGCGTCGCGGAGTGCCCAAATGTGACCGTCCCTGCATCGGCTGGCAAGACGGCGACCATTGCGTTGTTGGCCCTGGTAGGCGGGCTCGCCGCCGGGTGCGGGAGCGTCCGGGGAACCGACAATCCGCTGCTTCAGGAAGCACACCCCGCCAAGCCTTCGACGCCGAGTGCGGCAGATACCGCGCGCGAGCAGGGCACGTTGCCGAACTCCTCGCGGCCGGACGCTTCCGGCAAGTAGTTCTTCGCGTCCGCCCTGAGACAACCGCGTCGGCGATGCGGGCTGGATCTTGAAACCGGATTCCTACTCTGCGTGCGCCAAGTTCTGCGCACGCCAAGCGTCCTTCAGATGCAGCACGAGATGCAGCGCGAGATGCAGCGCGAGATGCAGCACGACATCTACGCGAGGCACGCGGTTACTTGTCCGCCATGCACGCGCGGTGCTGCATCGATGCCGATCTCCGGCCCCGGCTTGCGCACACCAACCAACGGCTCAGCCCTCTGGGCCGAGCCGCCGATGCTCTTCCTCCTCGAACTCGGCCTCGCGGACGTCCTTCCGCATCTCTTCCTTCGACTCGACGAGGCTCCGCATCCGCCGGAGCGCCGGGAATGCGATGGCGACAATGGCGACGACGCCAAGCGTTCCGAAGCCACCGCTGACGACCGAAACGACCGGACCGAACCATGATGCGACGAGCCCCGACTCAAACGCTCCAAGTTCGTTCGAACACTCGATGAAGACGCTGTTGACGGCCGTCGTGCGCCCCCTGAGCCCGTCCGGAGTCTTCATCTGCACGAGCACATGACGGATCACCACGGAGATGTTGTCGACGGCTCCGCTCACGGCGAGCGCGACCAGCGACAGCCAAAGCGATGTGCTCAGCCCAAACACGATCATGCAGATTCCGAAGGCCGCGACGCTCCCGAGCAGTGCTCGTCCGGCATGGCGGAAGCCCGGTCGTGCCGCCAGCCAGATGGCCATGAAGAACGCTCCGACGAAGGGAGCGGCGCGCAGCGCTCCAAGTCCGACGGGCCCGCAGTCGAGGATCTCCTTGGCGTAGAGGGGAAGCAGGGCGGTCGCCCCGCCGAACAGCACTGCGAGCAGGTCCAGCGTCAATGCGCCAAGGATGGTCTTCTCACGCCAGATGTGGTGCGCGCCCTCGAACATGTCGCGAAGCCGTGGCGGTGCGCCCGTGCGTTCCACCGGCCTCGGATTCAAGAACAGCGCCGCGATGCCCGCTCCAACGCAGAGGACCGCCGTCACCAGATACACAAGCCACGCGCCCCCGATCGCAGCGATCAGCACGCCTGCGATCAGTGGACCCGCAACGGCTGCGAACTGAAAGAAGCCGGACTGCCATGCGATGGCGTTCTCGAACTTCGACATCGGAAGAAGCGAGGGTAGAAGCGCCCCGCGTGCCGGAGCGTTGAAGCTCCGCACGCAGCCTGACGCGACCAGCAGGAGAAAGAAGACCCACACCGGCGCCGCCGCCATGCTTGTGAAGGCCATTGCGATGGCAATGGCTCCGAAGCCAAGCTGCGTTGCGGCGAGAATCTTCTTTCGATCGCCGCCGTCCACGATCGTCCCGGCCGGCAGCGTGAGCGCGATGACAGGCAGCGCCCGCGCGAGCCCCGTCGCACCGAGGATCAGCGCGCTCCCGGTCCGCTCGTAGATCTCCCAGCCGATCGCCGTCGAGAGCATCTGGAGCCCCATGCTCGACGCCACGAAGGCCCCCGCGAAGAACCGATAGTTCGGTTCCCGCATGGCCGCGAACGCGTCATGTCGTCCGGGAGCCTCACCCGATGCGGACGAGCGTCGGTCCTCATTGCCTGTGGTCACTCGCCACCTGACTTCCGGAGTCCGAGCAGCCGGGCGGGGCACTCGTCGCCGCAAACGCGAACCATCGACCTGGCGAGACGGCGGTTGATCCAGCGGTGATCCTGCTCACTGAACCGAGACGGGACAAGTTGCTTGGAGGCGCGCATCGGTCGCGGGTACTATCACCGGAATGAACCGCGAAGGCAAAGACGGCGTCTCCTGCAGCTTCAGCGGCCCGATCCGCCGCACCGCGCTCGCCGCGACGATGGCCTCCGTCGTCCTGTTTGGACTCGGCTGCCAAAACCGCAAGGTCAAGGTCGAGATCAATGCGCAGGGCGATCAGGCTACCCGAACCTTCGCAACCAACGAGACGGACAAGCGGGCGCTCGATGCAGTTGAGCAGGCGTATGGTTCGCAGGCCGAGAACGACGCCGAACTCGGTCGCCGCTTCAAAGGCACGTTCGCAGAGGACATGCTGCCCTCCGAGATCGGGAATCGTGGCGCCATCGGGCGTCTCGACAGCACGCTCGGCTCGACGCGGGCCTACTACGAGCAGTTTGCCGACCGCCGCGAGGAGTGGACGGCGATGCGTGAGCGCGTCGAGGGCGGAATCCTCTGGATGCAGCTCTTCGGTCGGTTCATTGAGACGCGCAAGCTGAAGGACGAAGCCGCCCGCGCCGAGTTCTCGAAGTGGTGGAACGGCGAGGTCATCCCCTTGGTCGCCGACGCCTACCTGATGTACTCGGGCATGCAGGCCGTCACCCAGGCGCAGCGAATCGGCGCAATGCCACGGCGCTCCGAGGACTTTGGCCAGCGCACGCCCGACGAGTCATTCCGGATTTCGGTCTTCCAGCCGCTCCTGATCCTGTTCTCCGAGCGCGGATGGCTGAATGCAGACGAACTCGCCGCCGTCCAGTCGACCGGCATCAAGGGCATGGTCACCAAGCGCGAGCGACAGTGGCTCTCGGAGACGGTGCTCGAGCCCGCGATCAACCGCCTGCTGGTGCGCTTCGACCCGTCTCGAAAGGACATGAAGCTCAAGGACTTTGCGCCCATGGGCCTCGAGTTCCTGCTGTGGACGAAGGTTTCCCGCGAGTACCGTGATCTGATCCTCGCCTCGCCCGCGGTTCCGGACCCCGTGAAGGCCGATGTGATCGCGGGCAAGTGGGACTTCGAACTTCCGCCGCCGTTCGGCTTCCGGCTTCTCGAGCGACCGAAGGTGACCGATGCCGAGGTCGTGCTCGATACGGGTGCCGAGCCGTTCTTCACGAATGGAGTCTGGAACAAGGAGGTAAGGCGCGTCGAGTTCAAGGGCGGCTTCTACGAGGCCAAGTACCGCTACGCGCCGTACAACCCGCCGTACTACGCGTTCTGGTCGCTGCCGTCCCAGCGTCAGGAGTCCGTCTTCGGTTCGGTGATCCTCGAAGGCGACGACCTCGCGCAGTACTGCGCGTGGGAGACAGCCCTGACGGAGGAGCGCAAGACCGAGTGGGTCGCGGCCCTCGATGCGCTTGCCGCGACGAAGGACCCGCTTCCCGCCTACGCGTTCATCACGGCGCTCGAGGCGGAGCACCCGGCTCCGATTCCGCTTGCGAAGTGGGTGTGCGAGCGTGCAGGCAAGGAGCTGCCTGACGCCTTCCTGTCAAAGGAAGAGCGCGAGGCCCGCGCTGCGAAGCGAGGGGCACCCGCGCCCTTGGAGGGTTGACGTCCCTGCGGACCGGCTGTCAGAAGCCGACCGACGATCGCTGTCCCTGCTTGATGACGCTCGCCTCGCCTTCCCACACCGCACGTCCGGTGGAGGTGTTGGTGAGGCTCATCTGGAGAACGTACGCAACTTGGCGCGTGCTGCCGGAGCGAGCGCGGTCCTCGATCAGCTTCGCCGTGAGGGTCGCGTCGGGAACATTGTTCGGATTGACCTGGTTGTCGCGGCCGGACTGGAAGTCCTTCAGCGCCTGCGCATCCTGCGCGATCTTGTCTTCCGCGCGCCCGCCGGGCCCCGCGGTCATGATGACCTCGCAGCGCCCCGTGTTCAGGAGCGAGATGCGGATCTTCTTGATGATGCCGTCGGTATCGAACTGCTGGGTGGTCGTGTTGATGACCGGGTTCAGGAGGATGCCCGCAGGCTGGTTGGGAAGCCGGGCGAGGACGCCGGAGTTCACCATCGACTGCACCACCTGGTCGGCGAGCAAGTTCCAGTCCTGGATGTTCATGCGGTCGGCGTTGACGACGAGGTCATTGCCCTTCGGATCGACGTACTGGGCCTTCTGGCATCCAGCGAGACCGATGGAGAGGGCGAGAGGAATCGAGACGGCGAGGGCGAGAGTTCTTGTGTTCATGTGGAAGCCTGTGGACATGCCTCGGTCGAGGCGGTTTGGCGATCGATGTTGGCGGCGGGAGTCAGGTGCCGAGGAGCCGGCGCGCCGGCCTCGGCGATCGCGAAGGAGGCGGGCCTGCATGCCTGCGCGCGCGACGGAACTCAGTACTGCTTGTCGAGGAAGGTGAGTCGCCACTGCACCGCCTGTGGCGACGGGGCGACGGAGGTCAGGGTGATCGTCTCCTTCGGCTTGATCGTCACGCTCGTCAGAGACGACGTCGCGCTCGAGACGGGCATGCCGCCGGCGTCGGACCAGTCGAAGCGGTAGCTGAACCGTTGCGTGGTGAGCTGGTCGCTGTAGACGTCGACGGCGACGCGCTTCATGTCGCCGTTGACCGTGCTCTCGCGCACGGAGACGATGTTCGCCTTGTAGTTCAGCCAGCCGTTGGTGACGATCTGCTTGAACGGGACCGAGCCGTCGGCGTTCGCCGGCCCGGTGGCCGTCGTGGTGTTTGCGGTGTTGCAGGCAGAGAGGAAGAGCGCGGCGCCGACTGTGCCCGCGAGGAGGAGCGAACGCGTCACGTGGGGGAGGTGTCGATGGATGGGCTGCATAGGGGGGGTCCTGTCTTGAGTTCCCACGCCGGGCGCAACGGCCGCGTCGGGGAGGATGCCTCGACCGCGCGACTGCGCGGCCGATCAATCAGATCGATCACTGGCTGGAGGGACGGCCGATGGTACGCACGACGGCCGGAACGCCGCTCCTTGGAATGCGGACATGGACGATCGTCTGGCCGTTTGATTCCGTCGCGATCGGACCGAGTCTCTGCCCGTCGCCAAGTTCGATCTCGACCGCACCGTCCGCAGGCGCGGCGACCCTGGCGTACAGCACCTGCTTCGGGAGCGTGAGCCAGATCCGTTGATCCGCACTGTTCGTCCCGATCTGGTAGGCCGCACCTGCGAGCGCCGCCACCCACGCCATGTCGCGGTTCTCGTCGGCGAACGCCTGCTGTGCTGCGTAGGTGGCAAGGGCCTTGGTCGCGCTTGACACGATCGTCATCGTGATGATCGCCGGCAGCCGCCGGTTGAAGTCGTCCGCGACAACGCGGTCCATGTCGGTGAGGACGCTCGACTGTGCGCTCGACGACCCCGCGCGGACAGTGAATGAGCTCGGCGATCCGTCCTTGAACTTGAGCACAGGGAAGTTCACCCCGACGTATGGAACCTGGCGGATGAAGAGCGGGATGTCCAGTCGGAACTCGTCGAGCCACGGCCCCATGCCGGCCTCGACGATCACATGCACCGTCGGAGGAAGCGCAGCACCAGCGGCCGCGGCCTCGGCGATCCGGGCATCTTCCTCCGCATACGCCCGATCTGCCTCCGGAAGCATGCCGGCGACCTGGCGGAACGCGACCGTCGCCTGCGCCAGCGCCTCGGTCCGCCCGGTCCACTGGAACTGAAGCGCCTGCAGGTAGGTCGAGTACGGAACCGCGAAGTTCGCATATCCCTGCATGTCGCGGATCGGACCGTACGCGGAATCGAGGCCGCCCTTCACGGAGGGATCCTCTGCGGCCGCGTTTGCGTCATAACCCTTGCCCGCGGATGTGGCGTTCGCCTTCTCCTCGAGCGCCTCTATCTCAGACGCGTACTTCTCCGTCGCGTCGCGCTGCCACTCGAGCGCACGCCGCAGCGACACGCCTGCGGCGTCGAGGTTGCCGCTCTCGAGGTGGTTGAGCGCCTGGTAGGTCGTACACATGATGCGGTCGTAGGGGCGACCGGTGTACCTGATGATCGTCTGATTGGTCAGGATGGCGGCGGCCTGCTCGGATACCCGCACTTCGGGAGCGTCGTCGAGGTACTCCCACATGCGCTCATCCGCCGCGCCAAAGGCCTCGATGGAGCGCGGAATGTCGCCCGCAGCGGCGTACACCGCACCCGCCTCGAGCTCATAGAGCGTGCGGTCCTTCTCGCTGTCGCGGCGATCCGCGAGCAGCGGTTCAAGCGCGGAGGCCGCCTGCGCGTAGTTTCCGCCCTCGTAGGCGAGAATCACCGGCTTCATCCGAGATTGATGCGAACAGCCGCCCAGCGCCGCAGCAGCCAGCGCCACTGCCACCGATCTTCCGAATGATCGTGGAAGCCGATCGGCCATCACCACCCCCAAGGCAGGTTCTGCCAGAAGCTGTTGTTCTTGAAGACCGGCGCCTCCTTCGTGTCGACCTTGATGTCCGACTTGGAATCGCTCTTCACATCGCTGCTGATGTCGATGGCGAACTTGGAGTTCCGGAAGAACTCCGCGTAGCCCTCGAGCACCTTCACCTCCGCGTCGGTGAGTTGCTGCGCCTGCTTGAGCCCTTGGAAGAACGCCGTCATCTCGGCAACGCGCGCAAGGCCCTCGTCGGTCATCTTCATCGCGATGCGGATGGGTCCGGTGCCGGGCTGGACGTTGATCGTGCCCTCGAAGGTCTCGTAGTCCGGCCGGCTCACGCGGATCTTGCGGAGACCCTTCGTCGCCTTGACCGGATTGGGAGTCGACCCGACCACCAGCCCGTCGATCTCGATGAGGAAGTCCGTGGGCTGCAACTTGAACGAGCCGCCCGCGATCGCCCACCGACCCGCTTGGTCCTTGACGATCTCAGGGATCGCGAAGTCCGACGACGCCGCGTCGATCTCGAGCGGCACGGCGATGAGAGACTCGGGGGCCGGGAGCGTGCTCTTCTCGCAGCGCTTCTTCATCGCGGCCGCCATCTTGCCCGCGCTTTCGCGAAGGAGATCGGTCACGACATCGCGCTCGATCGAGAGGTCCGGGGTCTGACGGACCGAATCGCTTGCGCTCGCGACGCCTGTGGCGATCGTCGCGCCCTCGGCGCGTCCGAGGATGCGATACGACGCGTCAAGGCGGTAGCTCTCGACCTCCGACTGCACCCCGCGCGCAGGGTCGTTGAGGCGGCGACGATCGACCGACAGCGCGGTGATCGACGCGACCAGCACGTAGTCGGCCCCCATCGACTGCGCGAGACTCACCGCGGAGGTGTTGTCAGAGAGGATCTTGTCGAGATCACGCACAGGATCGATCGAACCGGAACCCGCGTTCGCACCGGTGCGTGCAAAGGTCTTCACCGCGTTCAGCGAGTCCTCGCGGCTCATCGTCGAGAAGCACGCGCCGTCAAGCTCGCCAACGAGATAGTCCTCGAGCACCATCACCTTGTCGTCGTCGATTCGCTTCTCTCGGTTGCGAATGAAGATCGCAGCGACCGGCCGGCGCTCCGGGGTGGTCTCCGCCTGACCGCGGGCTGCGACAGGGGGGACCGCGGGGCCGTCGGTCGGCCTTCGGCCCGAGCCGATCGGGGGGGCGGCGTCGCCCTGCTGGATCGGGGCTTCCTCTGGCAAGACGGCGACGGGCAGGAACATTCGCGGCGACTGCGCTCCGCCGTCGCAACTCGTCCGCGTGGTCTTGCGGAGGATGGTGTTCTTCGCAATCCCGCGGTCGACGCCGCACACCTCGGCGCGCGAGAACTTCGGCGCCACCGAGATGACCCGAACGTAACCGATCGCGACTTCCTCGGATCCGAGGCTCTCGCCAGTGTCAGGGTCGATCAGTTCCTCGCCCTGCGCGAAAGCCTCCCAGATCTCGCCGACGGCGATCTCGGTCCCTTCGCCGCGGTTCAGCGTGACGACCCCATCGCGCACGACCAGCACCTTGGCCGGGAAGATGACGTCGGTCACCTTCTGGGCGATCCGATTCGCCATCCTGTCGGCGATCACGTTGACGACCGCTTCCGTGAGGTCGCCACCCTTCTGGTCGACGACGTACTGCGGGTTGTTCTTGAAGTCGAAATCGGTCAACGTGAGACGCGCTGACTCGAGGAGCGTGCCCTTGGTGACGTCGTAGATCCGGCACACCGCGCTCAGGCGAATCTGGCGCCGAGTCGCCTTCTGCCCGACGCCCTCGAAGTTCGCCGTCTGAACCTGATCCTGGAAGTCGTCGACCTGGACGACCGCGAGGTAGGGGATACCCGCAAGCTTGAATGGCTTCGCGCGCTTCGGGTCGGTGAGGTCGTAGTTGCCTGAATCCTGATCGCCTTGCTCCTTCAGGATCTTCGCGAGATCGCCATGGGCGCGAACCTCGAACTTGCGGGTGTTCTGCAGGGCGTCGGAGAGCTTCGCGTCGAGCCCCTGCACGATCTGCGCGAGTTCGTTCTGCTGCCCGTATCCCGCGACCTTTTCGAGGACCGCAGGCAGGGCTTCGACCGCGGGAACTCCGACGGCGATCCGCGACGGGGTCGCGGGTTCGGCGGCGGGCGCCGACTGATCGGTCTGGGCGAGCGCAGGCCCCGCGAACAGGCTCAGCGCCAGTCCGAGAGAGCGCAGGCCGCCGAGGCCGGCCGAGAAGCGGTAACACCAACGGACGCAACGAACCATGATCTGATTTGTCATTGAAACCTCGGATCCTTCGACACCAGAGTGGACGCGCCGGAAATGTACCCTTCGCAGGCAAGGCGCGAAAGTGCGAGATAGGTCATAATCGACGCCCCGAGGCATCGTGCATTCCAGCGGCCGGTTGCATTGCCGCCCGACGGGAGGGAGCAGGGGGCCGGCGCCGGAGCCGCTGGCTCGATTCCGGCGCCCGAGGAGAGGCATCCCAAAGGTCGACACGCCACCCAGCACGCAGTTTCCAGCATCCAAGCCCCGCACCGGAACACCCATGCACGCAGCCCGACTCCTCCTCGACTCGATTCTCGACTACGCGGGTCTCTTTCCGCCCGCAAGGCTCGACATGGCGCCCACGGTCGCAAACTTCGCTCGGTACCGCCGTTCGGCCGATCGCTGGATGCTCGGGCGGCTCATCGTGCCGGTGACCCGGTTCCCCGAGTTCGTCGAGTGCGCCGACCCGCTCCTCCCGAAGACGGCCGACACGGAGGGCGACGAGCCGTGGCCGCTCTCGGTGCTCGTCGCTCCGGCTTCCGACCGTCAGCTCGTCGCGGACCTCGAGCGGATCGAGCGGTTCAACGCGCGCATGGAGGACCGCGAGTTCAGCAGGGCCCACGGTCGCGCCGCGATCGACACGGTCGAGACCAAGGCCACGACCCCGCACGAGATCGATCGCGCGCTCGAGTACGTGCCCGACGAGATCTTCGCCTACTTCGAGGTTCCGGTCGACGGCGATCCGCGCGGGCTGATCGCGACCATGGCCTCGCTCGATGCCGGGGCCAAGATCCGGACCGGCGGGCTGACGCCCGACGCGCATCCGACTCCCGGACAGGTCGCTCGCTTTCTCAAGATCTGCCGCGCCGCCGAGGTGCCATTCAAGGCAACCGCGGGACTCCACCACCCGTGCCGCCACCACGCGAGCGACGTCGGCTGCATGCAGTTTGGCTTCCTGAACGTGTTTGTCGCGGCATGCATGCTGTGGAACGACGACCGGATGACCGAGAAGGAGCTCGAGGACATCCTCTCCGAAGAGCGCGCGGCCGCCTTCGAGTTCGGCCCGACCGGACTCGTTTGGCGCAACCGCCAGCTGCGCTTCGAGGACATTGCACAAGCCCGCGAGCGCTTCGCGCACAGCTTCGGTTCCTGCTCGTTCGACGAGCCGCTCGCGGATCTCCGCGCCCTCGGACTCGTGTCGGCGGAAGAAGAGGCACTCCCATGAACAGGCAACGACTCATCGACCCGAACAGCCCCGAGCTCCGCTCGTGGGTGCCCGGAGCCAACGATCCATCCGGGGATTTTCCGATTCAGAACCTCCCCTTCGGCGTGGTGGATGGCGCGGTTGCCGTCCGCATCGGCGGGTTCGCGCTTCTTCTTCCGCAGCTCCTCGAGGCGGGGCTCTTCTCTGCGGAACTCGCGGCGGACGAATCGTTCGCCGCGTCCGTCGACGCGCCGTTCCTGAACTTCTTCGCGGAAAGCCCCGCCGCCGTGCGCAAGCAGGTGCGCGCCGAGATCGCGGCGATGATCGCAGAGGGAGGCGATCCGGACGTGCGCTCGAAGGTCGAGCCGCTTCTCGTCTCGCTCGACGGCCATGCGCCCGAGTTGCCGTTCTCCGTGGGCGACTACACGGACTTCTACGCCTCGCTCCACCACGCGACGAACGTGGGGTCGATGTTCCGTCCGACGAATCCGCTTCTTCCGAACTGGAAGCACGTGCCGATCGGCTATCACGGTCGCTCGAGCACCATCGTCGCCAGCGGCACCGAGATCGTCCGTCCGTGCGGCCAGACCGTCGCAAGCGACGACGGGCCGCCGAGCTTCGGTCCTTCTCGTCTCCTCGACTACGAACTCGAGGTTGGCTTCTTCGTCGGAACCGGCAACAAGCTCGGGACGCGCATCGACATCCACCACGCGTGGCGGCACATCTTCGGTTTCTGCCTCGTGAACGACTGGTCGGCGCGCGACGTCCAGAAGTGGGAGTACCAGCCGCTCGGCCCGTTCCTCGCGAAGAACTTCGCGACGACCGTCTCGAACTGGGTCGTGACGACCGATGCGCTCGAGCCTTTCCTCGTCGCCGGACCAACGCGCACCAAGGACGACCCGGCGCCGCTTCCCTATCTCGTCGACCCGGACGACCGGAACGTCGACATCACCCTCGAGGTCTGGATCTCGAGCGCGGGAATGCGCGCGAAAGGCCTGGAGCCGACCCTCGTCTCACGAGGTTCGTTCAAGGACATGTTCTGGACCCCGGCTCAGATGCTCACGCACCACGCCTCGAACGGCTGCCGCATGGAGACGGGCGACCTGCTGGCGTCGGGAACGGTGTCGGGGCCCGAGAAGGAGTCGCGCGGCTGCATGCTCGAGCGAACATGGCGCGGGTCGGAGCCGATCACTCTCGGCGACGGCACGGAGCGCAAGTTCCTGCAGGACGGCGACGAGGTCATCCTGCGCGGCTACTGCGTGCGGCCGGGACGGCCTCGGATCGGGTTCGGCGAATGCCGCGGCGTCGTCATGGCGGCGAGCTGACGCCACCCTCGCCGCCTCAGCCCCATCAACCCGGCGGATCCGTTGGGACGTGTGCC